>Ga0076050_103_pt1 | contig 23948 bp, 23 predicted proteins | sample RifGroB1_FD_68081 | JGI IMG/M metagenome (GOLD analysis project Ga0076050, IMG submission 68081) | Parcubacteria bacterium GW2011_GWB1_48_6
TCTACTGATAAAATATCGCTCCGCCTCGGACCAAAATGAAAAAAGCGCCGCAGGGCGCTTTGTTTCGTTTTGGTCCGCCCGCTCGGGATCGAACCGAGGACCTTCTCCTTAAAAGGGAGCTGCTCTACCAGCTGAGCTACGGGCGGAAAACAACCTGATAATACAAGAAATAACCAGAAAAATCAAGAATTTCTTGCGTTTTAAAGCTTAGTAGTGTGCTAAAATTACCGAATGAATAAACGGCTGTTTTTGTGGGCCCTGTATGACTTCGCCAACTCTTTTGTCCTGATGGGCTTTTTGTTTTATTTTTCACAATGGCTGGTGTTCGACCAGGGCAAGCCGGCTTGGTGGTACAACGCGGCGTTAGTCCTCTCCTCCGCTCTTTTTATCATCAGCGCTCCGATAATAAGCAAAAAAATTGACGCCACCGGACTAAAAATGGGCGGGCTGAGATTGTGGACCCTTTTTAGTTTTTTGGCGTATTTGGGTACAGCGATACTGGCTATGACAACAGACGGGCAAGAGATTGCCGCAACCACTCTTTTCACCCTCGCAAGTTACGCTTATCTGGTGTGTTTCCTTTATTTCACGCCCATGCTAAATGACCTCTCGGACGAACATGACCGCTCTTCCAAGTCCGGTATCGGGCAGGGGGCCAATTCTATCGGGCAAGTGGCGGGCGTGCTGGTTACCCTCCCCTTTGTTAACGGCATAACTTTATTCGGCGACCCCGGCAGAGCGCAGGCGCTCTTACCCGCGACTTTGATTTTCGGTCTTTTGGCCCTGCCGATGCTTTTATTGTATAAGGAAAACAAAATCGCTTCAAAAGATTCGGCGGGGCACACGGGCCAGAGTCCCGACATGGTATCCCTGTTTAAGGAAGTATTTAAAAACAAATCCTTGGCGCTCCTTTTGTTGGGATATTTCTTGGTTAGCGATGTAATGCTGACTTTTGCAAATAATTTTCCTCTATATCTGGAGGCAGTGTTTGGGACGGAAGACACGTTGGTGTTTCATATTACTTACTATGTCTTTCGTGGAAAATTTCAGGATTGCCCTGCCGATATTCCTGTTCGCCGGCCTGCTCTTCGGTCCGGTTTGGGCCATAAGTCGCGCATTGGTCGGGCATTACTCTCCTCCCCACTTGGTGGCCTCCTCCTATAGCTACTACGTAGTGGCGGAACGGTTTGCGACTTTCGTGGGCCCGGCTGTTTGGAGTGTTGTCTTGATTGTTCTAGGCGAAGGATCGCTCGGGTACCGAGCCGGACTTTTTTCCCTGATGCTTCTGGTAATAGTAAGTTGGTTTGTCCTAAACAAAATAAAGGCCGCCCAGTAGTAGTTCTTGTTTAAAATGCCTCCAGTAAAAACTGCTCCAGGGCGGATTCGGCTTCGGGGCCTTTTTTGCGGGCTTGCGGCAGGAGATAGGAGAGACGGCCGGCGAGGTCTTTGAGTTCTTCTTCTTGGAACTTGCCGAAGCTCCGCTTCAAGAGCATGTCTTTCACTTTCCAGAACAGTATGCCGGAAAGCTCATCAAGCGCCACGCCCCGCTCCACCGCCTGCCGGAAATATAACCAGGTGTTAAATTTGTCTTTTTGCGCGAAAGCATTCGCGATAACAAAGCTGTTGAATTTCTCTTTTCTCTCCTTCGGCGCCTCAAACATATTCAGTTCTGCCCTAGCTTTTTTAAAAGCATCCAGCACCGGCTTCCCTAGCTTGCCCTCGAGAAATATGAAGGAGTTCTCCGACTCGGCCATCTCTTTGAGGCGAGGCAGAATAAACTCGCTCTCTTCTTCCCCCGCGAGAATATCGTGGAAAACCACGGCGGACTTTGCCGAAAAAAGCGAGGCGCCGGAGTAAAAGCTCTCTAGTTGCATCGGGTCGAAATCGTTCTTGTTTATGAAAAAAGTTTCTTTTGCTTCCTTTTTTGCTTTTGTATGCGCTGCGAGGAATGCCTCGTAGCTTGCGAGCTTTTTTTTAGTATCGTCGCCGGAGAAAAGGTATATCATGTTAGAACTTTACGGAGTTTTTGTATTCCAGGTAGGGCTCGCCGTATTTTGTAGCCAAGAGTTTCTCTTCCTGGCTCAAGAATATCGCCTTGGTCACGAGGAAAGAAACTACAGTGGTAACTATCACGAACAGCGCATTGGTCGCCAGACCAAAGCCGAGAAGCAGAAAATAAAGCCCCCAATGCGTCGGGTTCCGGGTAAAATGGTAAGGCCCACGGCAAAAACTGTCGCGAGTAATGTGTTCTTTGCTGAAATGATGCGAAGCGTTCTGCGCCCAAAGTATAAATATGGTGCCCACGCCGAGAAAGAGTGCCCCGAGCGGGGCGGTCAGAGTTTCATCAAAAATTACCGGCTTCCAAAGCATATCCGCGAACACACCGACGAGGAGAAAAAGAAGCGCTACTATATACGAGTGCGCGGCTATACGGTGCACGCTCAGTCTTTTAGGGTCCATTTTGCCGCCGCCAAACATGTGTCAATTGTAGCACAAATTTCGCTATTTGACCTCCCCCAGATTGGCTCCCGCCCCTTCGTGGACCAGAATAGGAATGTCGGTTTTATAGCGTAGATATGAACGCGCGAGTACGCCCTCCATCGCGTCTTTTATGATTTCGCTCGCTTTTTTGAGCACGTCCTCCGCTATCTCGTACACCAGCTCGTCGTGCACCTGAAGCACGAGGTGAGTCTTCGCCAAAAGGCCGGCCTTGGCGAGGTCCTCATGCGCGAACCGGATGGCGAGCTTGATGATGTCCGCCGCCGTACCTTGGAGGGACGCATTGGTCGCGGTGCGCTCCGCCATATTGCGGAGGAATGGCAGCCGCGAATTTATGCTCGGGAAGTAACGTCTGCGGCCAAACAAGGTTTCGGTGTAAAGATTCTTCTTGGCAAAACTTTTTACTTCCTCAAGGTAATCGCGCAACCCCGAAAATTGATTGAAGTAATTATCATAAAATTTTTGCGCGTCCGCCCGGTTGCCGCCCATGTTGCGCCGCAGAGCATTCACACCCATGCCGTAGATAATGCCAAAGTTTATAACTTTCGCCAGCCGACGCATCTCGGCATCCACTTGGTCGATGGGTACGCCGAAGACAAAAGAGGCCACGCCCTGATGAATATCCTTACGCTCCCGGAAAAGCGCGGTCATTTTTTTGTCGCCGGACAGCATCGCGGCCACCCGGAGTTCTATCTGGCTATAGTCAAAAGCGGCCAGCTTGCTGCCACGGGGCGCGACAAACCCCCCGCGTATCCTCCGGCCCAGCTCGGACTTTATCGGCAAGTTTTGGAGGTTCGGATCCTGCGAAGAAAATCTGCCGGTCGTGGTGCCGTTCTGGATGAAGCGTGCGTGGAGCCGGCCATCCTCCCCCGCCATCTTGGGAATCACGTCAATGTAAGTGGAAAGAAGTTTCTGTAGTTCGCGGTAAGACAGTATATCGGTAATAATCGGGTTCGATTCCTCCAGTTCTTCCAAAACCGAGACCTTGGTGGACAGCGCCCCGCCAGCGCTCTTTTTTCCGGATTTGATACCCATCTTGCCGAAAAGCACCTCGCCCAGCTGCTTCGGAGAGTTTATGTTAAATTCCGTGCCAGCAGTTTTCCATATTTTTTTGGTCAGGGCATCGAGCTCTTTGTGGTACTCTCTAGACAGTTTTTCAAAATATTTCCGGTCGACCAGTATGCCGTAACTTTCCATTTCCTTGACCACGGGAATAATGGGTTTTTCTATTTCTTCGAAAACTTTTTCCAGCTTGTCCGCTTTGAGTTTTTTAAAAATAACTTCGCGCGCTTCTTCAAAAGATTTCCCGTGCGCGTATTGCAAAATATCTTCGAGCTTGGGATCGTCCAGGTCGGAATTTATGAGCCAGAGGGCGATGCTGGTTTCCTGCAGTTTCTCGGGGTCGGGCTGTTCCCCTTTCTCCAAAGCCGGAAGGCCATGCTCGGAGGAATTTTCGCTACGGACAAAACTAGCTTGCCCTTCCAGGACGGGGCGCGAATGACGGAGAGCATGGCCTTCCGGCGTTTGCCCGTTACCATTAGTAAAAAAGTTCTGGAGGCGCGACACCAGGCTCTTGAACTCGAAGCGGTTGAAAACTTCTTCTATTTTCTGCCGGTCCGCGCTTTGCCAGAAGGTCTTTTCCGGCAGCTCAAAATCCACCGGTGCATCCGTGCGTATGGTCGCAAGAGTTTTGGAGAACAGCGCCTCTTCTTCATTTTCTTTCAGAATTTCCGCCATCCTCGGGCTTATACCCGCGTTCTTGAAAGCCTGCCCGTCCTTTTTTATTTTTTTATAAATTTCTTCTATGGTCCCGAATTGGAGTATTAGGGTCTGCGCGGTCTTTTCGCCAATGCCCTTCACTCCGATGATATTGTCCGAAGGGTCGCCGCGGAGCCCCTTGTAGTCCGGCAAAAGGGCGGGTTTGAATCCGAAACGCTCCAAGACCTTTTCTTCGTCGTATAGTATGGTGTCGTTAATCCCCTTCTTCAGTGTATACACCTGCACCTTTTTGTCGTCCACAAGCTGCATCGTATCCATGTCGCCCGAAGCGATGATGATGTCGAGTTTCTTGTCCTTTTTGTACTTGTGCACGATGGTGCCCAAAACATCGTCCGCCTCGAACCCCGGCGCATCGTACATAGGAATACCAAATCCCTTAAAAATTTCGCGGGATTCTTTAAGCTGGGCGACGAGCGCGTCGTCCGTCTTGGCCCTTTTGCCTTTGTAGCCATCATAAGCTTCATGCCGGAAGGTTTTTTGCGGCAGGTCATAGCAAGCGGCAATATAATCCGGTTTGAGATCGGAGATGATGCGGATGAGCATGCTTGCGAGGCCGTAGAGCGCGCCGGTGGGCTCGCCCGAGCTTGAGGTAAATTCCGGCAGGGCATGATAGGCGCGGTGGATTATGGCGTGCGCGTCGAGCAGGACCAGTCTTTTGTTCTCCTTTGGCATCTCTTTATTATATCTTAAAGTGTCTGTGCCCGTCTGGGCCATGAGAAATGCGAATATGCCGAGTTTTTTTGGGCATCGCCTTGGTAACATTCTCGGGCCATTCGATGAAAACCAGGTTCTTGTCGTCCGCCAGAATTTCTTTCCAGCCAAGCGCCATGAGTTCCCGCGCATTCTTGAGCCGGTACGCGTCGAGGTGAAACAGAAACTTATGCGCTCCCTTTTTTTTGATGGGGTATCTTTTGATTATGACGAAGGTCGGGCTGTTCACAACCTCTTTTATGGACAAGTGTTTGGCGACGGCTTTGACGAAAGCTGTCTTGCCCGCGCCTAAATTACCGGAAAGGCCTACGACCCGCGCGCCGCGGGGCCGTCCTTCCAGGAGAATTTTACTCAGGAACATTTTCGCTATTTCCATCGTATCTTTCTTGGTCTTTGCGATTCTCTTCATATTAGGATATTAGCACAAAATAATATATAGCAATTGCCCCTTTTTATTGCTACAATTTACTATAATGACATCTTCCTTTGACGAAGAAAAACAAAACAAGCAGCTCGAAGACCTGCACAAACTGGAAGAAGAGCAGCTGGTGGCGACCCTTGCGGAAGAAAAATACGGGATGCCTTATGTCGACCTGTACCGGCTGGGCATCGACAACGAAGCGCTCCGGGCCATCACCGAAAAAGAGTCTCGCGAGCTCTCCGTGGGGCCCTTCAAGCTTTTCGGCAAAAATATATACATTGCCGTGCATTCCCCCTCCGATGCGCTCCTTGGGAAACTAAAGGAAGACATGGTCCGGAAAAATTTGACGCCGGTCTTCTATATGGCTTCCACGGCAAGCATCAACAAGGTCTGGGAACGCTACAAGGAAATATCCATGGCGGAAAGTTCCATAGTCGGAGGCATCGATATCTCCGGCGAAGTCCTGCGGGAGACCGCCAAACAGATAGAAAAGATGCAGGATATACAGAAAATGGTGACCGAAGCGCTGGAGGGCAACAAGACCCACAAGATATCGCATCTCCTGGAAATAATCCTCGCGGGCGCCATCTCCATCAAGGCCTCGGACATCCATATCGAACCGGAGAAGGACCGGGGCCGCCTTCGCCTCCGCTTGGACGGCGTGCTCCAGGATGTTAGCTTTTTCGGCCTGGAGGTGTACCGTCTGCTTAATTCGCGCATCAAGCTTCTCTCCGGCATGAAACTGACCTCCGTTGTGGCTCAGGACGGCAGATTCAGCATCATGGAAGAAAAAGAGGAAATAAGCATCCGTACTTCTCTCATCCCCGGCGCTTACGGAGAATCGATAGTCATGCGTATTTTGGACCCCAAGTCCATCCAGGTAAAGCTGGAAGAGATGGGCATAGAGCCTTTCCTTTTCTCCGTCGTGCAGGAAGAAATAGCAAAACCCAACGGACTCATCCTGGTCACCGGTCCGACCGGTTCCGGAAAAACCACCACGCTTTACGCGTTCTTAAGAAAAATATATTCGCCGGAAATAAAAATAATAACCATTGAAGACCCGGTGGAATACCACCTGACCGGCATAACCCAGACACAGACCAACGACGAAAGGGGCTATACTTTCGTGGAAGGCCTGCGCAGCGCCCTGCGACAGGACCCGGACGTGGTGATGGTGGGCGAGGTCCGCGACCGCGAGACCGCAGAAACCGCGGTACAATCCGCGCTCACCGGGCACATGGTTTTCTCCACGCTCCACACCAACAACGCCGCGGGCGTCATCCCCCGCTTAATAGACTTGGGTATTAATCCCAAAATTCTGGTTTCCGCTTTGTCACTTTCCATCGCCCAGCGTCTGGTGCGCAAGCTATGCCAATTCTGTAAAAAAGAAAAGACGTTAACTGCGGAGGAGACCACGCTCATAAAAACAATAATGGACGGCATTAAAACAGAAGGAAAAAGTCTCACGAATTACAATATAAATCCGGACGCACCCATCAAGGTCTTTGAGGCGGTCGGCTGTGAAAAATGCAACATGACCGGCTTCAAGGGCCGTATGGGCATATTCGAGGCCATCCGAACGGACGAGTCAATAGAAAAAATAATTCCGGAAAATCCGAGCGAGCGGGAGATTAAAAAAGTAGCCGCGCTACAGGGCATACTCTCCATGCGTCAGGACGGTCTGGTAAAAATTCTCACCGGTGTCACTTCCCTCGAAGAAGTCGCGAGCGTCGTAGAACTAAATGAAGAATAGCTAATCTTAAACCAAAGAGTTCTCCTCCCTGGGTGTGCCGCTAAATATATCCCATAATACCAAAATTGCGCCTACAAATCCCAGTACTGATGCCAACAGAATCCAATCGAACTGGGGGAAATTTGCAAAAAACAATATGTATCCTATATTTAATAATGCCCAAACAAACACGACGTAGACGGCAAAGGTTTTCTTAGTACTAACACGCGCAACTGCCCCAGCTGTCACTCCGGCAACCAAAATTGGCCAAGCCTCAAAAAGTACTACTTCTAGCGCAACTAATAGTCCTGCCATCAGTAAAGTAATCATGAAAAGTATGGCCAAAAGGCCTAACAGCAAACTTGCTTGTAAAATTAGAAATGTCTTCCCTAGACGAAGTTTTTTGCTTTCCATTGTCTTATTATAGCAACAAAAAGTATTAACCTGCTATTGGCCCAATTTATATTTTAAAAACTTTCCCTTGGTCTATCAGGATCTCCAGAGGTAGCGGTCGGCTGTTGAAATGCGAGGCCATGGCGTAACCGTAAGCTCCGGCATTGCGTATGGCCAAGATATCCCCGGTTTTGGTCGGGGTAATCTTGCGGTCTCGGCCGAATACGTCGCCCGACTCGCAGATATTGCCGACTATATCGGCTGTCATCCCGGCACCCGGCCTTTTTTTTGTATTAATTATCTCATGATAAGAACCGTAAAGAATCGGCCGTATCAAATGGTTGAAGCCGGTATCTACGCCGATGAAAGTGCGGGTGGGATTTTGTTTGATTTCGGTCGCGGTAGCGAGCAGGGTTCCGGCTTCGGCTACCAGAAGGCGTCCCGGCTCTAGAACCATTGTTAATTCCTTTCCGTATTCTTTGCAGAATTTTTTCATTTTTTTCGCAACCGCTGTCCCATAGACTTTCAGATCCGGCCCTTTTTCTTTAGGCGAATAGGCGACACCGAAACCTCCGCCGAAGTCGAGCGCCTCAAGGTCCGGAAATGCTCGCGCGGTCTCGAGCAGCTTGTCAAAAGCTTGAATCAGAATTTTTTCGTCTAGAACATTCGAGCCGATATGCTGGTGCAAGCGCGTAATTTTCAATTTGTGTTTTTTCGCAAGTTTTTGGGCCTGCCCCATGTGTTCTATGGGAATACCAAACTTGCTCATCTCGCCGCCGGTAATGACGTGGCTGTGATGTCCTGCGCCCAACCCATGATTTATGCGAATCCCTACCTTGCCGCCTTTATTCATTTTGCCGTAAAGTTCTATCTGGGAAAGAGAGTCCAGGTTCACACTGATATTATTTTTTATGACAAAAGAAAGTTCCTCCCGGCTGACGGAGGTCGAAGTGTAGATAATGTCTTTGGGTTTAAATCCTGCTTTGAGTGCAAGCTCTATCTCCCCCCGGCTTACCGTTTCGGCTTTGGCGCCAAGTGCCCGAATCAGTTTTAAAATAGAAACATTGGTGTTGGCCTTGCAGGCGTAGTGTATATCCAGTTTTTTATAAGATACGTTCTTTACCAGTTTAAAATACTGCTGCCGTATGGTTTCCGCTTCATAAACATAAACCGGCGTTTTAAATTTTACCGCAAGAGTTTTGGCGGAAAATTTGCTGAAAAACAATTCGCCTTTTTTAATCTGCATATCTTATTATAGAACATCCGCCTAAAGTAATGAAGTCTCCGCGCGACTCGGTCGCGCGGAGACTTAGGAAAGGCACGCTCACCAGCCTCGTCCGGGCACTTGCTCGATGGCGATATACAAGATACCGCCTTTGGAGCGGCGAACCTTGTTGACCACCCACAGCAGGTCGCTGGACGAGAAAGAGTTGAACCGCAAACTGGCATCCGTTTCGCACCAACGCTTTGGCTCGAAAAGGAAATCGGTTTTCTGGTTCGCGCGGAAGATCAGGCGGGCGATCTGAAGGAGCAGGAACATGCGCTGACGGAACTGTTGCACGCGGAGTTTGAGAATGCGGTATTTCATTGTTGCCTCCACTCTCAACTTAACAACTTTTTGAGCTAAATGTGAAATTTTTTAATGTTTATCCGAACTTTCAGTATTTTTGTAATATCTGTTAAATAAAAATAGGCAACAAAAAAAAAGCATTAATCTCTAAACAATCCTTCCAGAACTTTGTTCCGGAAGTAACAAAATATTATAGGATGGACCCAGAAACTATAAATAGTACCAGAACGTCCTATGCAATTTTGTATAACCTGTGGCTGATCGCTTAGAGATTAATGCCCTCTTTAAAAGTACTTTGCCGACCCGAAAATCATTATACTATGTGCACAAATCAACAAGTGCTATAATGTTGATAGCTATGTTGAAACTATGTTGATAACCGCACTTAAAAGTAGTATAGCATATTCTTAAATCAATGTCAAGCAACAAACCCCCAAAAACAGTCGCCCCGGAAACACTCAAAACGAACGGCAACGGGGACACTTATCTCGACCAAACCCTCCGCCCGACCCGTTGGGACGAGTATGTCGGCCAAAAACACATAAAAGACAATGTTAAAATCCTGCTGCGGGCCGCGGAGGAGCGGGGGCATATTCCTGAGCACATACTATTTTATGGACCGCCGGGCTTGGGCAAAACGACTCTGGCGCACCTTATTGCCAAGGAAACCGGCAAGCAGATGAAAATAACTTCCGGCCCCGCTATCGAAAAAGTGGGTGATCTGGCTTCAATTCTCACCAACCTCTCTCCCGGAGACATATTGTTCATAGACGAGATACACCGGCTCAATAAAATGGTGGAGGAAATTCTCTACCCGGCGATGGAGTCCGGGGTCTTGGACATCATCATCGGTAAAGGCCCTTCCGCGCGGACCATCCAGCTCGACCTGCCGCCGTTTACGCTGATTGCCGCAACAACCCGTGTCGCCCTAGTGTCTTCCCCGCTACGCTCGCGTTTCTCCGGCGGAGTCTTCCGCTTGGAATTTTATTCCAACGGGGAAATCGCGAAAATAATAGAGCGCTCAAGCAAACTGCTAGAGGCCGAGCTCGAAAAAGAAGCTCTGGAAGAGATCGCCAAGCGCAGCCGTTTCACTCCCCGCACGGCAAATTATTTTCTGAAGCGCTGCCGCGACTTCGCGCAGGTGCATAAAAAAAATCTGGACAAAAAGACGGTACGCGAAGCTTTGAACATGCTCGCGGTGGATGACATCGGGCTTAATTCTTCGGATAGAAAATTCCTGGAGGTGCTGATTGAAAAGTTCAACGGCGGGCCGGTGGGACTCAAAACCATCGCCGCGGCGATGTCCGAAGAAGAAGCCACGGTGGAAGAAGTCATCGAGCCCTATCTCCTACAGCTTGGCCTCCTGGAGCGTTCTCCCCGCGGGCGCGTGGCTACGGGCAAAGCTTACGAACATTTGGGGTTTGATATAGATAAAAAAGAAGGACAGAAAAAGCTCCTATAATGTAAAAAACTTGGTAATCTCTCTTGAAAGAGAAATTGCCAAGTTCTTTAAGATTACTGACAGATAGTCAGCAGATTCTCTGCGCGTTAGAATCAAGCGACCAAACCGTTAGGTTTGGATTTATACTCGTGGCCGGGGGAACCCGGCCACGAGGTGCTGCGGGGAACGTCAGAAGCGGTTGGTGCCGACGGTGACCTGAAGCTCGATCTGCTTCGGAACGGTCGCCATCTGGGCCACGTCTTCGTTCATCGCGCCGTTGAAAGTGTCCGCGCCGTTGAACGAGAAGTTGTTGAAGCCGCTGCTGAACGAAGTGCTGGCCGCGCCGCTCGTGTCCGCGTTGTCGACCGTCTGCACGTCGGTGAAGCCATTGCTGAACGAGTCCGTCGTCGAGGTCGCGATGTGCATGCGCGCGCCGTTGATCGTCAGACCATTCACTTCGGTGAAGCCGATGTCGAGGAAGTTCGTCGTGTTCGCGATCTGCTCGGAAGTCGCCGGCATCGTCGCGTTGTTGTTGACCTGCTGGTTCGCCTGGTTGAACGTGGCCGCGCTCTGCGTCCAGTTGTTGTTCAGCGAAACCAGCGCCGTGGTGATGCCGGTGTTGACCTGCTGCACGTCGATCGGATTGCACTCCGTCAGGGCGACCATCGGCTGCGACGTGTCGACGGTGACCGGAACGTTGTCGGCGAAGGTCGGCATCGCGAACATCATGACCGCGACCACCATCAGGGCAAAAATCTTGAAGCGGTGCTTCGGTTTCATAGGACCTCCTAGTGTCCTTTGCTTTGTGCGTCAGTGCCGGTTTTGAAGCCGCCTGACTGTGTGAAAGAGCTCGACTACCACCTGGTAGCCTTAATGTGCCGCGCCCTCCTTTTTGCACGGCATTGTAAAACGGTTTGGGGAACTATTCAAGCAAGACGTCGCTTGATAAGGTTATTAATACCACAACCACTAGAAATCACAAGCCGTTTATCAACAGTACCGAAAGGTGCTAAAATCAGAAGTATGTCGGGCCATAACAAATGGGCGCAGATAAAACACAAGAAGGCTATTACGGACGCGAAGAAATCCAAAATCTTTTCAAAACTGGTGCGGTTTATCTCCGTGGAGGCAAAACTCTCCCTAGGCAAGGATTCCCCCGGCCTCCGCGCGGCTATTGAGAAAGCGAAAAAGGTTAACATGCCCGCCGAAAACATCGAACGGGCGATAAAAAAGGCGAGTGAACCTTCCGTCCAGATGGAAAATATCCTATACGAAGCGTACGGCCCCGGCGGGGCGGGTATCCTCATCGAAACTCTGACCGAGAGCAGGAACCGCACGGCGCAGGAAGTGAAACACATACTGGCTAAAAATGGTTTCGCGCTCGGCGGCATCGGTTCGGTTACCTGGGCATTCCAAAAGGAAATTTCTCCGGAAGGTCTGGTCTGGAAACCTACGAGCACAATTGCCATTTCAGACGAAGATTTGGAGTTGTTAGATAAATTAGTAGAAGAATTGGAGGAAGACGACGATGTGCAGGAAGTATTTACCAATGCGGAATAAATTTTTATGAGAATACTAGGCATAGACCCGGGGTTCGAAAGATTGGGCATCGCGATACTCGAAAGATTCCCCCGTAGTAAAGAGCAGGTGCTTTTTTCGGAGTGTTTCAAGACTTCGGCTAAATTGGAATTTTCCGAGCGCTTAAAATTAATCGGTGAGGAAGTCCGAAAAATAATAAAAGAATACGGGCCAGAAGTTTTATCTATCGAGACTTTATTTCTGACCACCAACCACAAGACCGTAATGCGCGTGGNAACTTAAAAATATTCGAAGCTTCCCCGCCCCAGATAAAGATAGCCATTACCGGCTATGGCAAATCCGACAAGGCGCAGATGATGAAAATGGTCAAAATACTGGTTAAAATAGACGAATCCAAAAAATCCGATGACGAGCTCGACGCTATAGCTATCGCGCTTACCGCCTTTGCCCATTTAAGATTTTAGCCTGCCCTGAGCTTGTCGAAGGGTTATCCACACTTTCTATTGCCAAGCTTTTGGGTTTTTGATACAAAGTAGGCATTATTACCTGCCCGCCGAAACCTGGGCGCAGGCGGGGGTCGTAAAAAAAATAAAATTTTGATTTTATATGCAAGATGAGGACGAAAATGTCGTGGATGATGATGCCTTGGAAATAAGCGATGCGGAGCTGGATACCGAAGCAGGCTTTGGCGCGGACGAGGAGGATAGTTATGATCCGGACGACAGGTTCCATTAAACAAAAACACCCTCGCCTCTAGCGGGGGTGTTTTTGTTTTTACTTTATCTTTACGAAGCGGTGCTTGCCGATTCGAAATGTCATGCCTGTCATAGGGACAAGGTTGACGTCTTTCAATTTTTCATTAATAGTCAAATCGGTAATGGCCTCTTCCTGTACCAGTCGCCGGAATTCTGATTTGGAAGAAACAATCTCGTGCTCTACCAGTAGGTCCATAAGCGTCATGTTTCCTTCCACTGCGATTTCCATAATTTGCTCGGGAATTTCTTTTTTCTGAAAAGTGTTCGCGAAGTTCTTTTCCGCTTGTGCCGCGGCTTTTTCCGAATGGAGTGTTGTAACCAACCCCCGCGCTACGCGCTTCTTGAGCTCCATCGCTTCTTTTTTAAGGTTAAACTTTTTTATCTCTCCAGGCGGCACATCAGTGAGCAGGGTAAACATGGGAATAATAGCGTCGTCGCCCAGGGACATTATTTTACCGTAGAGTTCGGAGGGTTCATCTGTAAGCCCAATGACATTGTTTTCGCTCTTGCCAATCTTGACGCCCTTGGCATCGGACAATAGCGGCGTAGTCATCACGAATTTTTCCTTGTTCTTCATCGCCTTCATAAGCGTACGCCCCGCGAGCATATTGAAGGTCTGGTCGCTGCCGCCTAATTCCAGGTCCACGTCCATGGCTACCGAGTCATATGCCTGAAGCAAGGGGTATAAAAACTCACGCAGGTTGATGCTCTCTCCCGCTTTCATGCGCTCTTGAAACATGTCTCTTTCTATTAGCTGCTGAACGGAAAAATGTTGCGCTATATTTAAAATGTCAGTCTTGGTCAGCTTGTTCAGCCAGTCGCCGTTGTACAGGATTTTTATCGGATTAGGCCCATCGAAACGCACTACTTTTGAAGCCTGAGTAAGGTACCCCTGCGCATTGGCCCGCAGTTCTTTGCTGGTAAAAAATCTTTCTCGTGTTTTCTTCTTGCCCGTCGGATCGCCTGCCTCTCCGGTGCCATCGCCGATAAGGAATATGACCTCATGCCCCAGGTCTTGCCACTGCCTGTGCTTCCGAAGGCCCACCATGTGGCCTATATGGAGCTTGTCGCCCGTGGGGTCAAACCCCTGGTAAAGCCGCAGCTTTTTGCCCGAGCGCAGTATTTCTTCCAGCGCTTCGCGGGAAGGGTAAATTTTATCTACTCCGCGGGTTAAGAGCTCGGTAATTTTGTCTTCTTTTTGGGTAAGGGCCATATTATTCTCTGATTATAGCATCCCGGCTCATATTTTAAAATCTCTTACGGGATAGAGATTTTTCTGCTATGATAAGGGTTGGTTTATGAAAAAAATATATAAAAACGAGAGATTCCTCAAAAACGCCGCCCTGCTTTTGGGAAGCGCGGCTATTTTCCTGTCGGGTATACTGGTTCTCTTTCTTTTCTCCATGAAAATCCCGGACTTTCACGCTTTCGGCGACCGCAAGGTCATCAATTCCACTCAAATATACGACCGAACCGGCGAGGTTCTGCTTTACGATATTCATGATGACATAAAACGTACATATATTTCTTTTGGCCAAATGAGCGTGAGCATAAAGAATGCGACAGTGGCCATTGAGGATGCCGAGTTTTACAACCATAACGGGATCCGGGTAACCTCCATCATCAGGGCCATATTGTCAAACCTCGGCGGCGGCAGGACACAGGGCGGCTCAACCATTACCCAACAGCTCATAAAAAATACATTGCTCTCCGGAGGCAAGGGCTACCAGAAATATATCCGGAAAGTAAAAGAGTGGGTGCTCGCGGTAAAAATAGACAAGTCTATGTCCAAGGAGAAGATTTTGGAATATTACTTGAACGAGGTACCTTATGGCGGAACCCTCTATGGCATAGAAGCTGCCGCCAATACTTACTTTGGTAAAAGCGCCGCAGAGCTCTCGGTCGCGGAAGCTGCTTACCTTGCCTCCATTCCCCAGTCGCCCACAATCCTGTCTCCCTACGGAAAAAACAAGGACCGGCTCGAGGCCAGGAAAAATCTGGTGCTCGACCGCATGCTTGAGCTCGGCTTTATAACTCCAGAGGAGTTTGCGGCCGCCAAAAGCGAGGTGGTCAATTTCATTCCCCAGGCAGAATCCGGTATCAGGGCTCCGCACTTTGTATTTTTCGTAAAAGAATATTTGGAGGAGAAATACGGTCCGGAGGCGGTGGGTTTCGGGGGACTTAAGGTCGTCACCACCATAGACGCGGAGCTCCAGGCTAAAGCGGAAGAAATCGTAAAGACAGGAGCCCTTGAAAATGAAAAGGCTTGGAACGGTAAAAATGCGGCACTGGTGGCCATCGACCCTAAAACCGGACAGATACTGTCCATGGTAGGCTCGCGGGATTATTTTGATAAAGATATCGACGGCAATTTCAACGTGGCCACGGCGGCGCGCCAGCCGGGTTCTTCTTTCAAGCCTTTTATCTACGCTACCGCTTTTAATAAAGGCTTTACGGAGGATACCGTGCTCTTTGATGTGCCGACGGAATTTCAATCCACCTGCGATCCTTACGGCCGGGCGCGGGCCGGGCATAGTCAATCCGAATGTTACATGCCGCAAAATTACGACGGCGCTTACCGGGGACCGATGAAACTCCGGGACGCTTTGGCACAATCCATAAACATCCCCGCAGTTAAACTCTTATACCTGGCGGGAATGTCCGACTCGCTCAAGACCGCCGAAAGCATGGGCATAACCACACTAGAGGGCCCCGGGCGTTACGGCTTGACCTTGGTTATCGGAGGCGGGGAGGTTTCTCTTTTGGATATGACTTCCGCTTATGGCGTTTTTGCGAATAACGGAATACGAAATCCTTATACGGGTATCCTCCGAATCGAAAACTTAACCGGTGAAATTTTGGAAGAGTGGCATCCGGATGCCCGGGAGATTTTGCCTAAAAATACTGCGCTCATAATTTCCGACATATTGTCGGACAACAGCGCCCGCGTCCCCACTTTCGGCGCCAACTCTCCTCTCAATGTTCCGGGCTATAACGTTGCCGCAAAAACCGGAACCACCAACGACAATAAAGATGCCTGGATCTTGGGCTACACCCCAACGCTCGCGGTCGGGGTCTGGGCTGGAAACAATGATAATGTTCCAATGAAGAAGGGGGGTGCGGCAATGGCCGGTCCCATATGGAACAAGTTCATGAAAGAAGCCCTTCCTAAGCTCTCCAGTGAAGGTTTCGAGGAGCCGGAGAGGACAACAGACCTCTATGCCACGAAACCGGTTTTGCGCGGCTCCTGGCAGGGTAACGAAGTATTTTTTGTGGACAAAATCTCGGGCAAACTGGCCACGCCGAACACTCCGGAAGAAACTCTGGAGGCAAGGGCTGTGACGGAAATACACAGTATTCTGTATTGGGTGGATAGAAACGACATTACGGGGCCTCCGCCCCAAAATCCGGGTAAGGATTACCAGTTCAACAACTGGGAAACTGCGGTTCGGAACTGGTGGGCCAACCATGGACAAGACTATAAAGTCACTACTTGGAAAGATAAGCCGGTTTCCGACGACGACGTACATACCAGCGCCAAAAAGCCCAAGGTAACTATTCTATCGCCCAAAAGCGGCAACGTATACCCTCAGAGCCAGAGGGTAGCGCTAAACATTACCAGTTCGGGCATTTACCCCATCCAGAAGATCGAGGTATTCATAAACGATTCTTATGTGGACAGCCTGACCCCGCCGTGGAATTTTTCTTTTGTACCGGAAAATATTGAAAACTTGAGGGAGTGGAACGAGCTTAAGCTTGTGTATTACGACAGTGTTTATAACCGCGGAGAAACAGCTTCTACTTTTCGTATCAGCGTCGAATAGCTATCTCAGTTCCCGCGGCGGTTTTTTTCCTAAAAATAGCTCTTCCAGCCTTTTAAATATCTGTTCTTGTTTCAAAAAGACTTCATTTTTGTAAATTGGTTTTATGTTGAGGTAAACCACGTTGTTTTTTATTTTTACGTCCTCGGAATTTATTTCGGTCCTAAGTGCTTCGGAGATGGCGCGGCGGACGGACTCCTTCTTACTCTCTTCGGAGAGAAGAATGTTGTTGAATCTTTCCAGTAGGTCCTTTACTTCTATCATTATTTATTCATCGGCATTATGAGGTAGGTGAAGGAAGGGTCGGAAACCGCACTTATCACCATCGGCCTTCCGGTACCGGACATTTTTATGGAAACGCTGTCGGTTGTAATGGATTGCAGGCAATCCAGAAAGTATTTGTAGTTAAATCCCAGTTCCGTGCTCTCTCCTTTGAGTACCGCATCTACGCGCGTCTTGTTTTCTCCCACATCGTTATTCATGGACGAAAGCTCGAAGATCTTCTGCTTCGGGTCCACCACCAGATTCACCTGGTTGAATTTGTCGGAAAAAACATTGGATAGTTTGAGGGCATTTAAGAGGTCTTGTTTGAGCACCACTATTTCTGTGGAGAAATCCTTGGGGATTATCTGATGGTAGTCCGGAAAGATGCCGTCTATCACTCTCGAGGTCAGGTATATATTATCCACCGAGAAAGATATCTGGTTTTTATTGAAACACACTTTTACTACGCCCGACACCTCTCCCAATATCCGGAGTATTTCCACCACATTCTTCCAGGGTATGATAATGCCTGTTATATCCTCCACGCCTTTAATCTTTATTTTCTTTTCCGCTAAGCGGAAAGAGTCGGTGGAAACAAAAATCAGGTTGTCGCCATTTGTGTAAACAAAAACACTGGAAATCTCGGGTTTTATATCTGAAACAGAAGAGCTGTAGTAAACAGATTTTATCCCTTCGGTCAGTTTTTTTGAGTCTATTTCAAAGGTTCTACCGGATACTATGGGTATTGTGGGAAAATCCTCGTGGGATTGGCCTTTAAGGGTTATTTGGCTCTTGTTTGTTCTAACCAATAAGTTTCCGCCTTTGTCTTCCAGGTGGATACTTTCGTTGTGGGAAAAATTAGAAAACATCGCGTTTAAGACCGCGCCGGAAACAGCCACAACCCCCTCCTTCTCCACCTTAGCGGGAACCTCTATCTCTACCCCAAGGCTTAAATTTGTGGCTCTGAGTTTTAAATGCCTGTTAACGGCAATAAAAAGTATGGAGTTTAAAACCGGTAGGGTTAGATTTTTTCCAGTCACCCTTTCTGTTTGAGATATTGCGTTTTTTATTTTTTCAACAGAACATTCTATTTTCATATGTTTATATTTATCTACATTTAAATTATTACTAATACTAGTCGTGTTTATAAGTGGATAATTCTATTTAGTGTTGTAAAATATGAATTTTATCAGTATTTTTTATTTGGTTTTTTACCAACAACCCGAAACAACTTCACAACCAACTCTTCTTTTAATGTAAACCTAACTTATTTATTATTTCTTTTCAACCTTTAATTTTTACTTATCAGACGATTAACTCCGGTTATCAACAACTATTTAAACATAATTCTTATCTGTTCCAGTTCTTGTAAAAGCTGCGGATCGTTTTTTAGGTCGGTTTTTATTTTTAAACAAGAGTGAATCACCGTGGTGTGGTCCTTACCCCCTAGTTTTTGCCCGATTAACGGATAAGAAACATTAAAATCCTCCCGCAGGAGGTACATCACCACTTGCCTTGCCTTCACAATCTCCTTTTTTCTAGTTTTTTCATAAACAGATGCCTCCTCAAGTTTATAGTATTCACTCACCATTTTCACCACATCCTTGATGGCAATATTTTTCTTGGGCCGCATGTTGTTTTTTAGCAGGTTCTTAACCTCCGCTACCGTTAAGGGCTTATTTTTTAGGCGGTGTTGCATGACCACCAGGTTTAAACTACCTTCCAGCTCGCGGATGTTGCCTGAAACCATGCCGGCGATGTACTCCACCACTTCCTGTTCCAGGTCAAGATTCAGGTCCCGTAGCTTAACCTTAAGGATTGCCAGGCGGGATTCGTATTCCGGCTCGGAAATATCCACGATCATGCCGGCGGCGAAGCGCGACTTCAACCGGTCAGCCAGTTCCGGAATGTAATTGGGGTGTTTGTCGGAAGAAAAGATTATCTGCTTGTTGTTTTCGTGGAAGGTGTTGAAGGTGTGGAAAAGTTCTTCTTGGATTTTCTCCATTTTGCCTATGAACTGGATGTCATCGATAATCAAAAGGTCGTATTTACGGTACTTTTCTTTGAAAGAGTTTGCTTTGTTGCCCTGAAGTGCGTTAATAAAGTCAGTAGCGAACTTTTCCAGAGTCATATAATGGACTTTTTTATCGGGGTATTTCTCTTTGATGGAGTTGCCTACCGCCTGGATAAGGTGGGTCTTGCCCAGGCCGGTGCCTCCATAAATAAAGAAAGGATTATACTTGGTCCCCGGGGAGTCTATTATCGCCTGAGAGGCAGCATACGCCAGCTCGTTGAAAGTGCCGACAATGAAAGAGTTGAAGTGGTAGCGGGGGTTTAGGTTGTCCTCCGGATTTATATACAGATCCCTGAGCGGAAGCTCCTTTTCCGCCGTTTCTCCGGGGACCGGCAACGCAAGTTCTTTTTCCAGCTCTATTTTTGTGATTAAATAGTCTACCGCGCGCATGCCTTCATAAGCGTCCGCAACCGTTTTAGTGATGAGTTTGTGATATTTGTTCATGAGCCAGTCGCGCACGAACTCGTTTGGAACCCCGATATATACGACACCCGCCTCCTCCCTGACAATAGATGTGTTTTTAAACCAGGTGCTGAAATTTGCTTTAGACAGGCCTGCTTCTATCTCAAGTAGGCAATTTTTCCACAACTGCTTTGTATTCATAAGCCAACATTATACTCTATAAAAATCAAACGGCACCTCTTTCAACTTATTAACCCTGTTGATAATGTGTGGATAATAGTATATACTAATGACACATGTCTCAAACATATCAACCCAAAAAACGAAAAAGAGCAAGAGCGCACGGATTTCTAACGAGAGGAAGGACCAAAACCGGCCAGAAGGTCCTGGTCCGGAGAAGGAGAAAGGGGCGCGCCAAACTTTCGGTTTAGCCTGCGACTTGAGCAAATGCTTCCGAAAACAAATCGGGTAGACAAAAAAACAATAGACCGTATTTTTGCCGGGGGCAGATTTCTCAATTCCTCGATACTTACCTTTAAGTATATATTTACCGAAACCCGTCCGCCGCGCATCTCTTTCGTTGCACCCAAAAATACAGCTAAGCTGGCAGTGAAACGCAACACCCTGCGCCGTCGCGGGTACGATGCTCTTAAAAAAGAATATAGTTTAATCCCCCTCGGAGTTGCCGGAGTCTTTATTTTTAAAAAATACGAGGATGATTGCGGAAAAATCGAGAAAGAAATTGAAACAATTCTTAGTAAAATCGTTAATTAGAACGCTCGAAGTGTATCAGGCGCGCATATCTCCTCTCTTACGGCCTGCGTGCGTTTTTTACCCCACCTGTTCGGAGTATGCGAAGCAGGCAATAAAAAAATACGGAGCGGGGAAAGGCCTCCTCCTCGGAATCCGGCGCATTCTACGGTGCCACCCTTGGCAGAAAAACCATATTGATCCCCTTAAATAATATCCGGACTCCGGATGTCTGACGTCTAGACTTTTCGAGTTTTTAATATAAGATGAGACTATGCTCTCACAAATTTGGAATACTGTCTTATACGAGCCGCTTTTAAACGCCCTCGCCTTTTTAGTTTCCATCATCCCCGGCGGCGACATGGGGCTCGCGGTAATAATACTCACAATTATAGTAAAGCTCATACTATTACCTCTTTCCCACCGCTCCATCGCGAGTCAGGCGGAGATGAACATGCTCGCGCCCGAGCTTAAAAAAATAAAGGAAAGTGGAGCCTCCAAAGAAGAACAAGCGAGACTTACCTTTGAACTTTATAAAAAACACAAAGTAAACCCCTTTTCCGGATGCCTGTTGATGCTTTTACAGATACCGATAATTTTTGCTTTATACTACGTATTTTTGAAAGGCATAAGTTTTGAAGCCGGCAATCTCTACTCTTTTATCCATGTGCCGGATAACGCGAACCCGATATTTCTGGGAATTGTGGACATTACCGCCAAAAGTGCAGTGCTTGCGGTTCTGGCGGGGGTATCCCAATTCTTTCAGGCATACTTTATGCCCAAACCTGTTGCCAGCCAAAACGACTCGAAAGCGGGTTCTTTTTCCGACAGCTTTGCCAAAAGCATGCATTTGCAGATGAAATATGTCTTTCCTTTCATAGTTGCTCTTATCGCCTACAACATTTCCGGCGCCGTGGCTCTTTACTGGATAACCAGCAATGTCTTTATGACCGCTCAGCAGGTTTATGTAAAGAAAAAAGAATTTAACAAACCGGATCAGCACAAAATATGAAGAAAGAGGAAATCCAAAATTTAATAAAAGAGCTGGTGGAAAAAACCACTGTAGGTCTCCAAGGGATTTCTATGACCGAAGAAAGGCCCGGCAATGTTTGGATATCTGTCGAAGTGAATGAGCCGCACTATTTTATCTCGCGCGAAGGCGAGGGCTTGCAGGCCCTTAATCACCTAGTGCGTCGGATTTTAGAGGCCAAGGCTGCCCACATGTCAGACTTGTGGGATTCCCACAAGTCTGACATGTGGAACATAGTGCTTGATATAAACGGTTTCCAAAAAAAACACGTGGACAACATCCGGGCCATAGCGCACATGATGTCCGAGCGAGCCAGATACTTTAAATCAAACATAGAAGTGGACCCCATGACGGCATTTGAACGCAGGATAGTCCATGAATTTTTGTCCGAAGCAGGAGATCTTCAGACCGAATCAATAGGCGTCGGACGTTCCCGCCGCGTGGTGATAAAATACATCGGCGAACTCAAATAAGATTATTATTTTAAGTCCATTTCCCAGAGGAAAGAGTCTTTTTTGTTTATCAAAAAGAGATATTTCTCTTCGGAATCCAGCGTGAGTTTTGTGCCGTCCACATCAACCCCCTCGTTCACTGTCCCGGGATCAAGTAAAATAGAGGCAGTACCAAGAACCGGATCTATTTTCCAGACTTGGTCGTCAAAAGAGATTTCCCCCTTATACCAAGCGTCGGGGTAATTTGTTCCCAGAACAATCTTAGGCGCCGAACAATAGACAATATCACTCCCCTTGCCCCAGACGCACTTTTCCGGCAAGGAGCGTACGCCTAAAGACTCGGAAATTTTGGTGTCAGTATGATAAATATTCAAAGCCAGAGAATTGTCGGCATACAGGACCATCTTGCCATCCGGGCTTAAAAGAGCGGTCAGACCGTATACGCTGTCCAGAACCCTTACCAGATTTTGGGCGGTCAGATCCAGCTTGTAAAGGTAGCCCAGAGCCACGTAAGAAGGCTTGGTGGTCAGAGTTACCGTTTTGCTCCCCGGCCAGGAAGACAGCCATTCGTTGAATGCCGAATCAAACGCCTGTGTTTTTTTGCCAGATGCGATATCCAGAATCGTTCCCACCGTGGTTTCTCCGGAATTGAACAGATAAAAAATGCTTTTACCGTCCGGGGAAATGCTCATATCGGTAATATTTGCGGTCAGAAAAGTGCCTCGTAGCTCGTTTTCGCCCGTGCTGTCCCCTCCCAATATTTCTTGCGGTAGAGTACCCACGAATGTCTCTATCGTCCTATTGTCCGTCTTTAAATATCTCATTATCACGGAATTGCCGGAATTTCCAAACAGAGCCTCGTATACTTTGGGGATAACCGTACCCGAGAATTTCCTTTCCTCTATTTTATCCGCGAAGGTTTGGTAAATGTTGCCGGTTACCCTGTCGACATATCTGAGAGCCGTGACAAATTCTGTTTGCGGAGGAGCAGGCTTTTGACCCCCTCCTTGCTCCTCCCCCTTAGTAAGGGGGAGGTCGGGTGGGGGTATTGGCACCTCTTTATACCTTTCTTTTTTGAAAACCCCGTAGCCGGCTACCGGCATGCTGGAAACTTTAATAAACTCCCGCCCCTCTTGTTCCGCCGGAGGCTCGTAGCCCGATATGTCCACGGGAGGAGGAGTCGTATCGTCTGGTTTTCCGCCGCCGGCTCCAAAAGGATTGAACTGCGAGAGAAAATTAGTGCCGCCGCCCTCTTCCCCTGGCAGGACTGGCCCTTGCCGCAAGAACAAAAAACCGAAGAATGCCGCGAGAATCGCTACAAGAATTATTATTAAGAGTATAAAATTTCGTTTGGACATAAAAATTATTTGATTACTTCCCGTCTACGGACCAGTGCCAGGGCTCGGAGGCTAGGTTGTAAAATTTGTGTTTATTCGCATTGGCCTTGAACCAATTAAAGCAAGCACTAGTAGGACCGGTAGCCTTAAAAAATTTCCCATTAACCATAAAATCAATAGCCAGACCCTGCTGATGTCTTGAAGAGTTCGGGAGAGCAGTGGGAGGAGTACACTTAGCGCTTCGGTCGTCAATATTACCCTTACAGTGCGCTATTCTCAGCTCTTTTTGGCGCTCCGGAGACCTAAACCCGGCGCCGGACACGGAAGCGCAGGCGGGGGTTGCTTTTGCCGCGCTAAGGAGATCAGTCAGACCCTGCGCAAGTTTTTTGCAAACAGATATGCCGGACACTCTAACTATGCCCTCGGGGCACCCTGCCGTGGCAGCCGCGGGGGCTCCGTCATCGCTTGAAAGCGCGGTGGCTTCTGTTTCTACTTCTTCCATCAAATCTACCGTCACTTTTTGGGTGGTCAAATTTTTCAGGTCCGCGGTCAAGAGTTCTGGATTTATTTGATTTAGAATAATCCAGGCGCTCAGCGCTAAGAGTAGTCCCAGAATTGCCTGAGTAATCTTGCTCTTACCGCTCTCCTTGCTCGACACCAGCTCACTCGTCATGTACTCCAGTCCGCCTACAACTATCATTATCACGGCGAGTATCGCGCAAATACCGATAAAAATCGTAATTGCCATGTTTAAATAGAGGCCCAACGGATTACTCGACCCTATTTCATAAGCGTCGCCCAGGCCAGGCAAGGGAGACAAAAGATTATAAGTAGTATTTGTCTCTGGTGGGTTGTCAACCGCTCCGTCTGCAACCCATTTTACATAAATGGCACTGTTTGCCGGATCGTCGGCCATTCTATGGCAGTTTTTATCCGTTTCCCCCTTAAGTTCAATAATAGTACCGTCAACTTTTGCTT
>Ga0076050_104_pt1 | contig 21794 bp, 23 predicted proteins | sample RifGroB1_FD_68081 | JGI IMG/M metagenome (GOLD analysis project Ga0076050, IMG submission 68081) | Parcubacteria bacterium GW2011_GWB1_48_6
AATTAGGTTTATCTTGAATTCGTTAGCCTTCTTTTGTTCGCTGTCGGTCGGTTTCCAAAAACAGGTAGTCGCCGCGGCGGTGATCGTAATGCCCCGTTCCCGCTCCTGTTCCATCCAGTCCATGACGGTGTCGCCTTCATGCACCTCGCCGATTTTATGCGCCACACCGGTATAAAAAAGCACCCGTTCTGAAACGGTAGTTTTACCGGCATCAATGTGCGCCACGATACCAATATTTCTAGTTTTCTCGATTGGATAATCTCTCATGAGTAGCCATTAGCCATTAGTAATACTAGCCATTAGTCTGAAAATTCTAAGTCCTAGTGGCTAATACCTAATGGCTATTCCTTACCAGGCGAAGTGAGCAAAGGCTTTATTGGCTTCCGCCATGCGATGCATATCATTCTTCTTCTTCACCGCGTTGCCCGTACCATTTACGGCATTAATGATCTCTTCGGCTAACTTCTTGTGCATCGCCTTACCCTTGGCCGAACGCGCGGCACCAACAATCCAACGCAAAGCCAAGGTAACCTTGCGTTCCGCGCGTACTTCGTAAGGCACCTGATAATTGGCTCCACCAATTCGGCGTGAGCGCAGTTCTAATTGTGGTCCGGCATTTTCCATGGCGGTCTCTACTACTTCGAGTGCAGGTTTCTTTAATTGTTCTTCCGCCAAGAGCATGGCACTATAAACGATCTGCCGCGCGGTAGACTTTTTACCATCACGCATAATTTGGTTAATCAGACGATTAACCAAGACACTGCCGTATTTAGAATCGACATCTACTACTTTTCGAGTTTTAACTGGTCTACGCATAATGGAAAGTTTATAGTTGATAGTTTTTAGTTTGTAGTTGGAAAATTTATCTTTCTATAAACTATAGACTACAAACTATAAACTGTTTTTACTTAGCTCGCTTGGCGCCATATTTACTGCGCTCTTGCTTTCTACCCTCCACGCCCGAGGAGTCTAAAACACCACGCACAATGTGGTAACGAATACCCGGTAAGTCCTTCACCCGGCCACCGCGGATCATCACAATCGAGTGCTCCTGCAAGTTGTGGCCGATGCCTGGGATATAAGCGGTTACCTCCATACCATTGGTTAGCCGTAAACGGGCGATTTTACGCAAAGCCGAGTTGGGTTTTTTCGGAGTAGTAGTACGAACATTCAAAGCCACCCCCCGTTTAAACGGCGAGGCATAACTAACCGGATGATTTTTCTTACTATTAAAACCAAATGCTAAAGCTGGCGACTTGGTTTTCGCTTTAACTTTACTGCGTGGCTTCTTTAATAGTTGATTGAAAGTTGGCATAAATAAACAGCCATTAGCAAATACTAGCCATTACCTGCCCGCTAGAGCCTTCGGCTCAGGCCGATGGCAGGCGGGGAAATTAGAAGATTCTTTCTAACTTAACTAATGGCTAAGTCCTAATGGCTAGAAAATACTAACACGGAATATTTGCCAATGCAATGGTCGTTTAACCGCCCAACGGCGAGCCGGTCAGTAGCCTAAAACAAAACTCTACTACCGGTAATAAGAGTGGAAACAAGAATAATACAAAGATCACAAACAGGAAGATACCAAACTGTTGGAAGAGCTGTTTCCAGCGATAATACTTTTCTGGCAAAAAGGTGAGTAAAATCCAGTGCCCATCCAGGGGTGGGATCGGTACCAGGTTAAAGATCGCCAAAAGTAGATTAATAAAAACAATGTAGGCGATCAGCTCCCAGGCGGCGAAAGAAAACACCCCGGCCGGGGCAAAGCGCAGCACCAAACTAAATAATACCGCGATGGCAATATTAGTCAGCGGTCCGGCCACCGCCACTTTGGCTGGACCATACTTTTGATCGTTTAGGTAGAGTGGATTGTACGGCACCGGCTTGGCATAGCCAAAGATAAATCCCCCTGCCCAATAGGTCATAACAGGCAAAATAATTGAGCCGAATAAATCTAGGTGCTTGATGGGATTGAGGGTGAGACGACCTAGATTTTTGGCAGTTGGATCGCCTAGACTATGGGCAGCTACTCCATGTGCCACCTCATGCAGGACGATGGAGAACAAAATTACCAACACGTAGGCAATAAAGAAGGCGATGCTTTCCATAGTAATCAGATCTTAACACCAACCTGCCCCCTTGAAAAGCCGCCGGAGATGTGTTAGATTTTCTTTCTGAAATGATTTTTCTCTGTAAACTATCAACTATAAACTAAAAACTATAAACTGCTCCCATGGCAACCAAGTGTCCCAAATGTGGCAAGAAGCCAGTGATGGCTAATAAACGCAAACTCTTGCGTGGTAATTACAATCCAGTTAACCGCTATAAAAAGTCGGTTAATTTACAGTGGGCGGTATGGAATGGCAAGCGCACCCAACTCTGCACTTCGTGTATTAAAGCCCTAACTAAGTAATCTTTTCGCTCCATGGCTAACCCTTTTGAGTTCAGCAATAATTCGCTGGATCGCACCTTTTCTAATGAGGAAAAACAGAGGCTAACTGCACTATTAGAACGTTACGCCGCCACCGCACCTACTCCGCAAGATTTTGTTTTTAGCTACGACCGAGAAACTGTGCGAAAAGACACAACAGAACTGACCAACAAAAAGGCCGGCTTTACGCAAACTCCCCAGGAACAAGAAATCTATTTTTATAGTAAAGTCCTCGAATTAATAATCGACAACTTTTCTGATGTTTGGCTACCTGGTGTACTCTGTCGAGTCTCTGAATACGATGATATTAAAAACGGTACTGATACTCTATTGGAAGCGCGCTCCTCGCAAAATAATCAAGTACTGCGTTTATTATTAGACATTACCTCGGGCGTAGAGGATGCCATTCATAAGTTAAGAGATAATTTAAATTATTTGGAAAGGGGAAAGCTGCAAAAAGTTAAATACTATAGTTCTGAACTGGGAGCAATTGATAAGGGCCAATCCTATTTAAAAGTTATAGTCGGAGCAGATCACAAGCAAATAGTGGTATTGGGTAGGCAACTTCTTTTATACGAACAAAGCGTCGCGGAAATCAAAAAAATGCATAAATCAAAAACGCCTGTTCCACAAAGTCTGCTTGAGAAAAAAGAGCGAGCTTTTAAGAATATCGAAGGTCATGACCTGGGGGCTAATTTGATTGTTGAAATTCACCGGCAAGTAGAAATAGCCATAGATATTTTTACCCAATTGCCCAAATCCATTCGCCCAGATGCCGCTGCCGAGAAATTGGCAGAATTACGCGAATGGCTAAAACTTTTTTCTGAAAAAGAAAAAGTCCTTACCCCAACCAAGGATAAGGACTATCAAAACCTAGTACACGAACGCCTGATGCTTGAGCTTCAGTAGCCCAGGTCTCTAAAGGTTTCCCGATCGATTAGACGAACATGGATGTTGTCGAGGGGATAGTTAAACCACCCCCAAAGAACCCTAATTACCGCGAGTAAATCTCTCCTGGCCCAGGCCATCTTTAAGTTGTGCTCGAAGCAAGTCAGTGCTATTGCCCAGGCCACCGTATTGCGCTCGATAATTAAGCGCCGGATTCTGATCTTCTCTTTACTAAAGAACATGTCCACCTCCGCGGATGTTCCGCCAGCTGACGGACAGTTTGCCAAGGATCATTTAACCATTTATAATAGTAATTGTCAAAGAGGAGAAGGTATGAGCTAAGGAACCAGGTGCTTAATATTATACTTTTATTGTATCGGCCAGCAAAAGAATATATCCTAGCTAGGTGTGAGGGCGGGCTGTAGTGTACCGGCAACACGTCTGCATGGGGTGCAGAAAATTTACGGGGTTCGACTCCCCGCAGCCCGACGAACATAGGGAAAGATGTCCGACATGAAACTAAAAAACGCCATAGGCGTTTTTTAGTTAGACCAGCCAGCCGAGTGTCAGAATTTAGCCGAAGCTAAGTGGGTGTCCGCAAGATCACTGCTCGGCAGGACCAGACATGGCCCCACACCACAGTGACCCAATAAAGACTCCCGAAGATATAATGTTCTAAATCTTCACACCCCGCCCTGCCTGACGGCAGGCAGGCACTGGTCTATTTCAATTATATCACTACTAGGCCGAATGGGCACCAGACTGTTTTATCAACTCGTCTACCTCTCGGATCTCATCCCAGATTCCATCAATTAAATCGTAGTTTTTGGCTTCTTCCACTGTCACCCAGGCGTGTTCGGTTAGGTCTTCGCACAGCGCCACTTCACCACCTTTGTATTTCGCCCAATAGGATAGGGTCACCACTGGAAAACCGTCCGGGCGCACAAACACCAAGTCACAGAGATAGTTGGGTTTGTGGATTTCTAGGCCCACCTCTTCCTTTACCTCTTTATTCAGTACCCAGTTCACCACATTGTACCACTGCGGGAAGCCAGCGGTTTTTGGTAGATGCTCATACTCATGCAGCACTAGCTTTCCGCCTGGCACAGTCCATCTATTAGGAAAAGCCTTTTCGTGCCCCGCCCGCTTAGCAATTAGATATTTACCGTCTTTTTCAACGATGGCGGTTGCCACCACAAAATGTAGCCGCGGATCCAACTCGGAGGGGCTGCCCCTTCCGACGGTCGCTGCGCTCCCTGCCTCTCCCGAAGAGTTTTTTAAGTCGGCCATATTAATTACAGTCCAAGTACGGCGGTCATCTGTTTAATGAAAGCCAGCACTACGGGAGCTGGTAACAAACTGTGTGAAGGGATGCCGTTGTCGTCATTTACCACCCAAGGATCGGTTTTAACTATCACTTTTTTATTTGCTTCGTCCCACTCATAACTATAAGCTGGGGTAATTTCGTAATCGTCCACGCTGGCTTGAGCCTCGCTCACCGGAATTGAGTTGCGTAGTAATATTTTTGGTACTCCTTGTAACTCAAGCAGGGTGCGCATAATTTTATCATCCTTATCTATCCGTTCCCGCATTGCCTCAATACCCTGATCGTCCCCTTCCTTGTAAACCATGCGCGCGCCGCCACACTCGGGGTTATCGCAAATTAAATAAAACTCCTTGGTGTCTTGATCATAGCCCACTGCATTGGTTTTTAGCACCTTAGGATGACGGGGCACTTGACACTTGGGACAGATTACCCGACCACGCATGCGCGCGTCAATAATCGACTCTGGTAGATCAATCATGACGAAAAAGTCTGGGTCATCTCGATACCCCATAATAGCCCGCAAGAATATTGAATAGGAGATTTGGTCTAGCTCGCGCGGGAAACCGTCAATAAAAATGGCTTTCTTGCCGATTTTATCAATCTGTCTTTCAATTAAGGCCAGAATTACCTCGGTTGGCAATAAGGCCAAAGTCTTGGTATCGCGCCCAGTAATGGCTTCGAGCGCCTTCTCCACTGAAAGAAACCCGCGGTAGCGTCTTTTTAAGAATTCGGTTAGATCGGCGTAATTACCGCTTTCTAACTCTTTATGCGCGGCCCTGACTGTGTCACCAATAGATAAATGGGCGACATGGTCACCACCTACAATCTCTGAAAATAATTTAATATAAGTCCCCTTGCCGGAATTTTTCTTGCCCAATAGGATCGCAACAAAAGTATTTTTCTCTAAAAACTTTTTTAACTTTTCAATCTCAGCACCCGCCTTAAGTTGAAAGTATTCTTTTCGCTCAGCCGGACTGTCTAAGGAAAATTTGCGCCCATTGGCCTGGGTAAATTTAGTCTTAACAATCGGAAATTCAAATCCTTTCATAGTTCAAATTAAAAGATAATTTTTGCACAAAGCCATCACTATTACAAGCCTTGCTCAGCGATCTTAAACTTACGCCAGAGTAGCTTAATGCCAACTAAACCTAGCAGATAAATGGCTACTAGCCACGTAGTATTAAGAGTTAGATAAAAAGTGCCAGCCTGCCAAGCGGCAAAAACCTTTACTACCCAGAGTTGAAAACCGGATAGCAAGTAGGCGCCTAGGCCAAATAGTTGTCCTAGTACGCCAAACCAACTACCAAAAATCCCCGCCCAAAAACCAAAGAACATAGTTAGCGGTACCAAAGGCAAGACTAGTAAATTAGCCGGCAGGGAGGCCAAGGAAAAAGTATGGAAGTTAAACAATATGAGTGGCAAAACCGCTAACTGCGCCCCTAGGGTGGTAGCGAGAGTTCCCGCCCAATTGCTTTGGGCGAACTTCGCTCGCCAGGTGCGTGGGCGAGAGCCTTTCAATACTTGCTGAATGAGTGGCGTGATGTAAAAAATTCCTAGGGTCGCCAAAAAAGATAATTGAAAACCAACATCATAACGCAAAATTAACGGATTAAACCACAGCATCACCGCCGCCGCAAAAGTAATGGCATTGCGCGGATGGTAAATGCGGCCGATCACCTCGCCAATCAATAGTAGTATGCCCATCACCGCCGAACGAATCACTGAAGCGGTAGCGCCAGTCATAATCACAAAGACAATAATCAGTCCGAACGAGCACCAAAAGGCTCGGCGGCGCGGCAACCAGTAAAGCAGCGCCAACATTAAGCTTTGCGCGATAATCGTAATATTGTAACCCGATACTGCCAGTACGTGACTTAAACCGACCGTGGCAAAAGCCTCCTGCCAATTTTTGGACAGCGCGCTCTTGGTGCCTAATAGCAATCCAGAGACATAAGCACTGTTGGGTTCACCTAGGCTGGCCTTAATGCCAGACAAAAAAATGTTCTTAACTTTAAAAACTCCGCGATAAAAAACAAGCTTGGTGTTGATACTCCAGCCTAGCGGCAACTCGCCCGCCGTTTTGACTTCCGGCTGGAACAGTGAGGTAAAGATCTGCTCTTTCAGCGCCCAGTCAGCAATTTTACTGGCTTGATCAATAGTTTTTAACTTGCCGGTTAACGCTAACTGGTCACCATACTGCAAAACTGGATAAGTTCCAGCCGTGACCTGCACACGTTCGTTTAGCTCCGAGCGGGTGCCACCGTTTAACTTAACCTGCTTAACGCGAAAGATAAAACTCTGGTACTCGCCACTGATTGCCGGTTGAGTGTCGATATATCCAACCAAGGTGGTGGCAAAACTAGTGTCAGCAAAGTAGCGCAGCCGGGTTTGTTCCGCTAGCTGTCCGGCCAGGCGCAGCCAACCAAAGACAAAAAGTAGCATTAACAACCCGACCAAGACTCCACGTGGATAACGGGGCCCACCCGGTGTCACTACTTTCGAAAGCTTCGCCTTAGCGGCTGGGCCGCCATCGAAAGTTGTTGCACCGGGCCAGCTGATCGCTAACAAGGTTAAGCCTGGCACTAGTGCCAGGCTTAACCAAAGTTCGGAAATCTCCCTGACCTGAGCTTGGTCGAAGGGCCAAAACGATCCAAGCGCGATGCCAGCGATCCAAGCTAGCAGTAGGAACCAGAAAAGGTTGGCCTTAGCCATTAGCCTCGGCTGGTTACTGACAAACGCCGGTAGAGTTAAAGCAGTTGGGACAGGTATAACAAGAACCAGCCTTGACCATCAGCGAGCCACATTTGTCACAGATCTGCCCGGCGGTATCAGCCGAGGCTTGATTACTGCCGGCAAACATTTTCGCTGCCTCATCCACCGAAAGGCTCACACCGTTAAACAACTCCGTAGGCACTCCGGCTGGATCGGCTTTAACCGGCCCAAAAATCTCCTCGCGCTCATCCTCACTCAAGAAACGTACTCCCAAATAACGAAAGACATAGTCAATGATCGATTTGGCGACTGGAATATCTGGATTAGTGGTGAAGCCCGCCGGATCAAAGCGCATGTCTTTGAATTTCCGCACTAAAGTTTTTAATGGCACCCCGGACTGCAAAGCAATCGAGGTAAGCGTGGCCACCACGTCCAGCAAGCCAGAGACTGTACTCCCTTCCTTGGCAATACTAATAAAGGTCTCGCCCACTTTTTTAGAATCCGGATAGAAACCAACCGTGAGATAGCCCTTGTGCCCACCGACAGTAAATTTATGGGTTAACGCCTCGCGCTCATCCGGCATCTTAAAGCGGGCATGCCCATTATAGGTCTCTACAAGTGATTGCTTGTCGCTGACATTCAACGGTTGCACGCTCTTACTGCCGTCCCGATAAAAAGCCACGGCTTTAATCCCCATTTGCCAAGCAGCGACAAAAGCATCCTTCATATCTTCTTTCGTGGCATCGGCTGGCAGATTAACCGTTTTAGAAATCGCCCCCGAAATAAAAGGTTGGGCAGCACCCATCATGCGCAGATGCCCCATGTAACTAATGCTACGCTCGCCCTTGGTGGCCTTAAAGGAGCAGTCAAACACTGGCAAGTGTTCAGCTTTTAAGCCGGGCGCACCTTCGATGGTCTCCTCTTCAATAATATATTCGGAGATTTTACTAACCTGCTCTTCGTTGTAAGCCAAGCGCCGCAAGGCGGACTCCACCTGGTTGTTTACTAACTTCAGCGTGCCGCCACCAACTAACTTTTTGTAAGAGACTAGGGCGAGGCCGGGCTCAATGCCAGTGGTAGCACAGTCCATCATGAAAGAGATGGTACCGGTAGGAGCCAACACCGTGGCCTGGGAATTGCGATAACCAAACTGTTCACCCAAGTTTAATGCCTCGTGCCACACTTGTTGGGCATGACTAACTAAATAACTATCTTTTACCAAGCCCTGCTGATTTACCTCGCTTACCAGTTCGTCAGCCTTGCGCGTATGTTTTACCATCACATCTAGCATAGAGTGTCGATTAGCCGCGTAGCCACGGAACGGTCCGCCCGCCTTAGCTAATTCAGCCGACATGCGGTAGGCCTCGCCCGTTAAAATAGAGGTCAGCGTTCCCGCCCAGGCGCGGCCAGCGTCAGAGTCATAAGGTAAGCCCATCGTCATTAGCAACGCCCCGAGATTAGCGTAGCCCAAACCAAGCTGACGATAGTTACGCGCGTTCTCGGTAATTTTTTCAGTGGGATAGGAGGAGCGGTCCACCACAATATCCTGCGCCAAGATAAAAGTATCAATCGCTTTTTTGTAACCATCAGTATCGAAGTAGTCGCCGCGCAGGAATTTTAGTAAATTAATCGAGGCTAAGTTACAGGCGCTGTTATCGAGTGAAGCATATTCAGAGCATGGATTAGTTGCGTTTATCCGGCTAGTGTCCGCCAGGGTATGCCAGTAATTAAAAGTCGTATCCATCTGCATGCCTGGATCAGCCGAGTGCCAGGCCGCGTCCGCCATCCATTCCAAAATTTCCCGCGCCGGCAAACGCTCAATCACCCGCCCATCGGTTACCGCTTTTAACTCCCACTCTTTATCGTTCAGCACCGCCTGCATAAACTCATCAGTCACCCGTACCGAGTTATTGGCGTTTTGATAGGGCAGTAAGGTGTACGGATCAAAGATGCCAGCCTCCACCGAAGATTTTATCCCCGCCCGCGCTAAAATTTTAGCCATATCCTCGATCTCTTTCTTGCAGTAGATAAAGGACTTAATATCCGGATGATCCACATTAAGCACTACCATCTTAGCCGCCCGGCGAGTGGTGCCGCCCGAACGAATACTATTAGCGACGCCATCGGCTCCTTTCATTTAGAAAGATTAATGCCCGCCCCCGAACCAAATTTAAAAATCCAACCCTCGTCGCGATACCAATCCAAAATTGACTGCATGTTATCCTCTACCGATAAGATAAAACAATTATGAACAGCAATATTGTTAGTTAAATATTCCCCACTGGTAGTTTGGATATCATAGACCGTCTCCCGCCCTAGTTTTTCAATAGCAACAATTTCCTCTTCCCGTAGATCGCCAATGTTTTTTTGATCTTTAAGGCTCTGGCTGGCTAGCAGCTTGGCTTGTTTTTCCTGGCTGATAAAACCTAACAGCTCGATAAACTTGTTTTTTTCGCTTCCATACCCAATAACCAGTTCATGTAAATCCAACTGGTCTTCTCTTTTTTCTTTTTTCCTAAGAACCCGCGAATAAATACCCAGACCATAAAGTAAGATTTGTATATCGTGCATCCACCTCTCGCTAATAGTGGCGAGGGCAACCCGCCCAGACTCATCGGTTTTACCCTTCCTGATAGAGATATAGCCTTCACCTTGAAAAACACTCTTTAGATAAGCAGCGATAACTAATGGATTGCTTTTCCATAGAATATCCGGCACGCGGATCTTTTCTCGCCGATTTAAAAGATCATATTTTTCAATAAATGGTCGCAACTTTTCTCCATATAAACGAATCCGCGTGATGGGGGTTCCTAATTTGGTGAAAGTAGTTCTGATCTTTTTATGCAAACTGGGGAATACCACTGCTAGATGGTGCTCAATCCAGGCCTGTTCATCACGGTTGACTGCCAAAAATTCCATGGTCAGCGACCGGTTAGTACCATGGTCATATTGACCAACGAAACCATCGGCCTGCAGCCAACCAGCTAAGGCCGCTTCGCTTATCTCTAAATTCAGCTTACCCTGCTCAAAAGCAGGCGATAAGGCGAAGGCTGACATCTGGCCACCGCTACCAATGGCTGAAAAATTAAACTTTTGCGCAACCGCACTTTTTGCCAGCAAAGCTCGGTGGGGATAAAGTTGGAGCCGCATTCCAGGTTTCAACTGATCTGCGCGTAACCAGTTCGGACTAGTTCTCCTTTCGTGCACTGCTTTTACCAAATGATCGCCAGTGGTCTCAATAAAGGTTCCGTTTCTTAAAATAACTTTGAATACCTCTTTCTCACCATTATTCTTAACAGCTAATACCTTAGCCACCCCAGTTGAATCGTAAACCGGCAGACCAATTAAATTATTCTCTACGATTTCCCCAATTCGGAAAAAACCCAGTGGCGAGCTAACTAACGCTCGATAGGGCTGGCAGGCCGAGCATTGCGGGCGTTCATAAATACCAACATTAAACCAGACTGGGCTATTGAAAGAGCCGTACTGGTTAATCAACAGCCACTTGAGATCGTTTTTGTAATTTAAATAATCCTGCTCGCTGGCAAAGTAGCCATCCTCCCAGCCCCAGCCAGCAATCGTGTTCGCCATCCGATCCACCATCTGCCGCGCGCTTTTTTCCCGCTCCGGCGCGTCTAGTTTGCCCCGAAAATATTTTGAGGCGACAATATCAGTGGCAGTTTGCGACCAAAAGCTTGGCACCTCCACGTCGTGCTGTTCAAATACCACCTCGCCATCGCCCTTGGTGATCTTGGCCACGCGCTTTTCCCAGTTGATTCCCGCGTATGGATCGCCCTGCGCGAACTTATTCTCCCAAACCAATCCATTTCCTTGATGAGTCGCCGTCCCAGTGCCGATGTTGCCTTTTTGTTGAAGCCCTTCCCTTCCGGTCACGGCCTTTTGGCCACTGACTTCCCTGGTGCTAAAGCGCGGCAATCCAATATCGGGAACTAAGAGGTTATCATTACTTCCAGACTCTTCTTTCCCCGTGCCGAGATTGCCTTCGCGTTGAGCCAGACCTGTCCCATCCGTCCCCGCATTGTCAAAGACCGGTGCAACATCGGCAGCGGGACGGCCATTAGCGTGACCGTTACCAGATTCTGATTTAGGGAAACGAATGACCGACTCGGAGTTTTCTCCGTAAAAAATTTGGGACATGAGTTGCAAAAACGATTTTGAGAACCAGCCGCCACCAGACCAAGGTCGTGGCCATCTCTCAAAAAGCGATCGGCGATTGGGAGTTCATTCCACGTCAAACTCCGACTCTAATTTTAGAATCTCAAAAAGCGATCGGCGATTGGGAGTTCATTCCACGTCAAACTCCGACTCTAATTTTAGAATACTCTCGCCCTAGCGCAACTGTGGATAAGTAGTTGATATTAGGCCTTCAATCTTGCTTTTTGTCTATGAGAAAAAGGGTTAATCTTTTCCTTAATTTACCAGCGTTTCCATGCCACAAGAGGCCGTCATAGGAGGCGACTGACTCGCTAGAGCTAGCGCCTTCCAATTTTTGCCACATTCTCCGCTGGGTAACCGTCCGCAGTACCCGATGGTCGATAAAATGTATCCAGCCCAGAAAATCTACTCCTGCCGCAAGTGTTTTAATGAAGACTTTATCCGGGTGCAGGTGTAATTTTAACTTTTCACCTAAAAAACTCTCAATACTGGGCAGTAAGTCTATTGACCAGTTTTTATCTGCCGACAAAAACACAAAGTCATCAGCATAGCGAATATAGTATTTGGCCTTGAGTCGATACTTAACGAACTGATCAAACTTATTCATGTAAATATTCACTAATAACTGTGAGGTGAGATTACCCAATGGTAAACCGACTCCAACCCGACCAGAAGAAAAACTATCAATCACTTGTCCCAGCAGCCAAAGAATATTTTTGTCTTGAATATATTCCGCCAAAATACTTTTCAGAATACCGTGGTCAATATTGGCGAAGAATTTTTTAATATCGCACTTCAGCACCCAGCAAGTCCGCGTGTGATTACGGCTCACCTTAAAGGCAAAACTCCTAAATCTATTTAGCGCCCTATGCGTTCCCTTATCATTACGACAAGAAAAAGAATCGCTAATAAAAGTACGGTCAAAAAATGGGTAAAGTACGCGGTAGATAGCATGATGCAGTAAACGATCGCGCACTGCCGCCTTATGAATATGGCGCGGCTTGGGATCGGAGATATTAAAAGCCTTGTAACCACCGTGGCGATAAGTTTGGTTAACTAGTTCTGTATGTAGTAAATTAATATTGTCTATTAAATTTAGCGCAAACACTTGCACGTCGCGGCGTTGACGCTTGCCGCGCACAAATTCCCGCCAGGCCTCCAGTAAATTTTCTAACGAGATGATATAATCGTAGGTATGAACCAATCGAATTTTAGCCATATTACCAATAATACCCCCCCCAGCCTGTTTCACTAGTAGTACATCTAAAAAATGTTTACATCTTGTGGCATGTTAAGTTTGAAAAGTTTCCCAAAACCGCTAAGTACTCTCTCGGTGCAAAAATCGATAATTTGTTTTTAGAAACCATCGAGGCGGTAGCCGTTGCTAGTTTTTTATCTGGCTTGGAAAAACTTCCTTATATCAAAAGTAGTATCGGTAGGGTAGATACTTTAAAAGTATTCCTGCAACTCGCCTGGGAGATGAAACTAATTAACACCGAATTCTATGCCAATATTTCCGAGCAACTAATAAATATCGGCCGCATGCTTGGGGGCTGGTATGGGAAAACTCTAAAACAAAACTCCCCCAGCAAGCCAGGGGAGAAATATCGATAGCAGCGGAGACGGAAGACAATACGATTGTCGAGATTCCAGATATCATCCGGATTGGCATAGTCGGTGTTCAACCAACGCTTGCCGTTCGAGTTGCGCTCTACATTGAGCACGTTCGGATTGCGGTCGGAATCAGTTCCGTACACTACACCTTCCTAGCCACCACCCATTGAATGCTCTCCGGGTTGAATCTGATTCGTGATCTAAAATCACCTAGTGTAGCGTACCGGGTATCTTTGGTTTTTTAGTTTTGCATAAATCACCCTACTTCAAACCTTAGTCGGAAGTATTCTCGATTATATGAAAACTGGATTCGGTAGTAAGAAACCTTGGTCTCCTACATATTCACCTAGTACCAGAATTATTATAACAAAATCTCCCGCCCAGAGTGGGCGGGAGATAAAACTAGGACAAAGTTCTGAGAACAAAGAACAAGAGACTAGGTACAAGTATCTAGGGCTGGGGAGATACCGCACGGAGACGGAAGACAATACGAAGGCCGAGATACCAGATACCACCCGGACCGGCACAGCCGGTGCCCAACCAACGCCCGCCGCGCGAGTGGCGCTCTACACTGAGCACGCCCGGACCGCGGTCGGAATCAGTGATTGGCTCCATCGCCATCCACAGAGTCTCGCCATTTAGTTGATCCTCGTATTGGATGCGCAGCTGGAGTCCATCTTCTGGCTGGCAGAGCTCAATTATCTGGCCATCTAGGTTCTTGGCGCTCCAGTCAGCCAGAAATTGCTTCGTTAGCCAGGCATCGGTACGCGGTGCCTGGCTAAAGCCTAGTTCAGCGATAGTCAGGATCGTGAGATTAACCTTTTCCGGCTTCTCGATAACAGTAAAAGCCGGTTTACTCATTATGTCTCTCGCCCACTTGCTGACCTCGCCAATTGTGGCAGCCTTGGCAATGAGCCGTGTAAGACTCTTGCCGCCCACCTCGATCGACTTCCAGACGGCGAGTTTCCGCTTGGCGATTTCTTTCACTTCTTTGATTGGAAGGAGCGCGTCGGGAGCGGCTTTGGTGCGACTGGCGACAAAACTCTGCCCGAGAACAACTAAACTCTCGACGAACTGCTGTCGGCCGTCGTCCAGACACCACTCAACAAACTGCTGGATTTGGAGGTCTGCCTCCAACTTCTGGAGTGTCTCGCGCACCAGCCCGAACAACAGATTTAGCCTCGCAATTAAACGGCCGACAAGATTCCAATCGGTTTCTTTCTTCATGACTGTCCTTTCGGCCTCCTCATTGGATTTAACCTCCGAATTGGCTTTGGAAATAGAGTTTTTAGGAACTTACTTTAACCTATTAGTTAACCACAAAACACATAAAAAGTACATATTATAAAAAGCCTATATTTTAATGGGTCAGCGAGCCCTCCCTAATTTCCCTACTCCGCAGCCAAGCTCACCAGCTCACCAAAGAGCCGCTTTGCCAGCATTTGAGGTCGAGAGCGGAGACTGCTGACTTTTTTCTGAAAAAGATCAGGGCGGAGATGAGGGTCACCTGAAATGGCTGGATAACAAAGCCGGCTCTGACTGAGCCGGTGAGTGCGGGCGAGGACGGGGAGGGAAATTAGGGAGGGCGAGCGAGCTACTTCATCTTCTTGCGTATAAACGCAGGGATCTCGAACATCTCATCGTCCTCCAGCGAGGGGTCAGTAAACTCCTTCACTGGCTCCTTGGGTTCGGAAGGATTTTTATTAAAAATATCTGAATTATTACTGGAATCGCCAAACAGGCTTGGTCCGCTGGAGAGCGTGCCCATTGGTTTAACCATCACCGGCGCATGATCACTAAAACCAGTGGCAATGACGGTAATTTGAATTTCGCCCTTTTTTAATTTATCGCTCTCCACCGCGCCAAAGATAACTTTAGCATTAGGGTCAATATTTTCCGTAATAATCTTGGCCGCCTCATTGATCTCGGCCATACTCAAGTCCTGACCACCAGAGACATTAAACAAAACGCCGCGCGCACCATCAATTGCTACCTCTAACAGTGGCGAGTTAATGGCGGTTTTAGCCGCCTCAATCGCCCGCTCATCACCCGAAGCCCGGCCAATCCCCATCAAGGCCGAACCGGAATTTTGCATCACCGCCTTAACATCGGCAAAGTCCACGTTAATAATACCGGGAACGGTAATCAGGTCAGAGATGCCCTGCACGCCCTGGCGCAAAACATCATCCACCACTGCGAAAGCCTCCAGAATTGGTGTCTTGCGATCAATAATCGAGAGCAGACGATCATTGGGAATGGTAATGATAGCGTCTACCTTGTCGCCCAACTGCCGCCAGCCGTCTTCGGCTAAGCGCGTACGCTGTGCGCCCTCAAAAGCGAACGGCTTGGTAATGATCGCCACCGTCAAAGCGCCGATATCGCGCGCGATCTCGGCCACAATCGGACTAGCACCCGTACCCGTACCACCACCTAAACCAGCCGTAATAAAAACCATGTCGGCGCCCTTAAGTGCCTCGAGAATTTCTTCTTTGGCATCAGTCGCCGCCTGCCGGCCCACCTCCGGATTCATGCCAGCACCTAAGCCCCGGGAAAGATTTTTACCAATTTGCAACTTAGTCGGCGCACCGGATTTATGTAAATCTTGGAAGTCAGTATTAACGGCCACAAACTCCACCCCCTGAATACGCGAAGAGATCATCCGCATTAAAGCGTTACCGCCCGCGCCGCCCACACCCACTACTTTAATGCGAGCAAAGGTCTCAAAAGAGGGCTTAATTTGTTGCGCCATAAGATAGTTTATAGTTTATAGTCATTAGTTTATAGTTTTCATTTTCCTGGTCTCTCTATCAACTACAAACTATTAACTATAAACTTCCTCTGGGGTTTAACACAAAAGAAAAACGCATGCAAACTGCCGCGCTATAGGCTGTGGATAATATGTGGGTTAAGGTAACCCTTCGATAAACTCAGGGCAGGAAATTCTTCAGCCAACCCTTTAATTTCCGTAACGAACCACTCAATTGGCCACTACCACCAGTGTTTTTCCCGCTATAGTCCTTTTCTAGGCCATAAAGTACTAGACCAGTGGCCACTGCCAAGGCTGGGTCGTTCACTGTGTCAGCTAATCCGGCTAGTTCAGGATGGCCACCAATCCGCACCGGTAACTTCAGCCGTTCCTTGGCAAAACCAGCTAGCCCAGCCAAGCGCGCCCCACCACCAATTATCACTACCCCAGAAGGCACAATCCCCAAATTGGGAATGCGCTTTAATTCATTTTGCAGTAGACCAAATACCTCATCTACACGATCATCGATAATCCTCCCTAGACTCTTGCGCGGAATGATCATATTCTCATCCTCCAATAACGTGGAAAGGTCGATATTTTCTTTTTTCCCTGCGGAATGGCTGCCGGTAAAACCATACTGCAGTTTAACTGCCTCCGCCTGCTCTACCGTAGTGCGTAAGGCCACGGCCAGATCATGCGTGATATGCTGGGCACCAATCGGCAGCGTAGCCGCGTAAACCAAATCCCCTTCGTTGAAAAATGAGAGGGTGGAAAGCCCGCCACCCAGATCTACTTTTAAAACCCCGTGCTCTTTTTGTTTTTTATCTAAAACCGCGTAGCTAGCCGCCAGTGGTGAGTAAACAAATCCGGCTACCTCAATATCGTTGGCATTTACGCACTTGGCTAGATTTTTAATATAAGGGGAGAGGCCATCAATTAAGAGCACCTCCGCCTCTAAGCGATAACCCTTCATGCCTAGCGGATTTTTTACCACCTCCTGGTTATCGATGGTGAAATTCCGCGGCATAACGTGAATGATCTCACGGTTGGCCGGCAGGTTAACGATCGAAGCCGCCTCCACCACGCGCTCTACGTCGCTTTGGTCAATCTCATTATCCGCCCGTGACACGGCGATCACGCCGCGCGAGATCTGACTGCGCAGATGCGGACCGTTAACCGCCACGTAGGCACGACCTACACGTGTTCCCGCCATGGTCTGCGCCTGGTGGATGGCCTGACCGATATCGCGGATGGTTTCATCTAAATTGTGCACCACGCCGCGGCGCAGGCCATGCGACTCCGCCACCCCCACGCCAATGATCTTTGGACGTCCAGTTTCCTGGTCTAATTCAGCAATTGCCGCCTTCACGAAAAGATTACCAACATCGATACCGGCGACAATTTGTTTACGGGCCATAGGTTAGAAAATAGAAAGTAGAAGTAATCATTCGAGATCAGCTAAAATTTTACCCTCCAGTGCTTTCATCTGCCGAGCACTTTTTTCGTTGCCATGATCGTAGCCTAGTAAATGCAGCAGACCATGCACTAGCAGGCGGGTCAACATCTGTTTTTGGTTTAAGCCAAACCCAACCGCTGTCTTCGCCGCTAATGGCGGACAGAGGAAGATATCTCCCAGCTCTCTGGCAGTATTAGTATTGATTATATCACCTTTTTTTAAAACCAAAGGAAAGGAGAGCACATCAGTCGGTTTATCTATCTTTCGAAATCTTTTATTCAGGGCGCGCATCTCCGCTTTAGTTACTACATTTACCGACAGACCAATGGCTTGCTCGGCTATTCCCAGAATAGAAAGCGCGCGCGTGATGGTCTTTTTAACCAAAGACCCGCCCAGGGCGGGTTCTTTAATCTTGTTAGTAAAAACTAAGTCGAGTTTAGCCATTAGAACTTAGCCATTAGTGAATTAGTTCTTTAACTATTCGGCTAACCAAACCGCCATCTACTTTGCCTTTTAATTTAGCCATCACTGCCGCCATAATCGGACCAATTTCAGTTTTTCCGGCAGCTTTCTGTTCGTTAACAATCACTTCCACCTCGTGGCGAGTGGCCGCCTCATTGAGCTGTTCAGGTAGGTAGACCTGCAATATAGCCAGTTCGCTCTTCTCCTGCTCGGCTAGTTCCGGACGTCCCGCAACAGTGAATTGGTCAATTGCTTCCTTGCGCCGTTTGGCCTCGGTACTGATCACCGCCAACACCTCTTCGTCATTTAATGGCTCGCGCTTGGCTAGTTCGCGGTTCTTAACCGCGCTAATCAACATGGTCAGCACGGAGCGCTTATTGCTGTCGCCCGCCTTAAGGGCGGCGATCTGATCGGCTTTGATTTGTTCTGACAGCATACAATGAATATTGTGAACTTATTTGCTTTGCGGGCAACTGCGGAATCCTAGCCGAGCTAGGTGTCTCATTTCTGAATGAGACTCGGCAGGATGAGGAGTAGCGGACGGTTTTCGCTGGAAAAACCGGACCGCGGTGCCAAGCAAAGCAATAAGTTCACCCTACAGATTTAATTTTTGTTTAACCTTTTTCTTTTCTTCCTCAAAGGTGTCATCGTCATACTTACCTAAACGATCTAAACGCTTACGTAGGGCCTGCAATTCCGTACGCATAATAGCGCGGTTTTTGCTCTGCCGCTCACTCTTTTTCTTTTTATAAAAGCGGCGTTCTTTCGCCGTAGGGATCATGCCGCTCTGTTGCACCAACTTCGAAAAGCGGCGCATCATGCCGCCAACACTTTCATTGGGTTTTCTTTTTACATCCATGGGGAAAGTTTATGGTTTATAGTTAGTAGTTCGGATCTTTCTATAAACTAAAAACTACAAACTGCTCTTTAATGTTTTACCACCTAAAAGGTGAATGTGCAAGTGCGGCACTAGTTGTCCGCCGTCCTTTCCCTGATTGATGACCAGTCGATAACCGGTCTCGGCGATGCCTAATTGCGCTGCCACCTGTTTAGCGGCCAACAAAAGTTTTCCTAATAATTCGGTCTGTTCTCCTGCAACCTGGTTTAATTCTAGATGCTGCTTGGGAATAATTAAAATGTGGACCGGAGCTTGCGGCTGGATATCCTTAATCGCCAGCCAGTCTTCGGCTTCCGCCACTATTTCGCTTTTAATTTCTCCCTTAATAATTCGGCAGAAAATATCCATGGGAACAGTTTATAGTTGTTAGTTTATAGTTTATAGAAAGATCTGAACCATCAACTATTGATATTCTTTAGTCTCTTCCTGATCGCTTCCACAATATCGTCCACGCCAACGAACTCCTGCACGCCAGTATCCATTTCGCGCAAAATTACTGAGTGATCAAGCGCCTCCTTCTGTCCCACAATCAGAGTGTATTTAGCCCGCACCCGATTGGCCATGCGTAGTTGCGCCTTAATACTATCCTTGCCCAGGGAGCTACTGGTAACGATGCCCGCTTTGCGCAATTGCTCGAATAACACCAAGCTTTTACGCTTAGCCAGTTCGCCAATTTGCGCTAAGAAAACTTTTGGCTGCGGGCGCGCTGGCGGCACGTTAATGTCGCGAGCCTTGAGCAGCATGACGATCCGTTCAATACCGGCCGCCCAACCAACCGCCGGGGTTTTCTGCCCACCCAGCAGACTGATCAACCCATCATAGCGGCCGCCGCCTACCAGCGCTAGACCAGTAAGATTCTCAATTTCCGCCGGTTCGATCCTTAGCGGTTTTTCCGGCTCTTCTCCCTCCTTCAGGTTTTCAGCTTCAACTACCGCCTCGGCCGCTTTGGCCTCACGCGGTTTTTCTTCTTCGACTAAGATCTCAAAAACGGTGCGGGTATAATAGTCTAGTCCACGCACCAAATAGGGATCGAGCAGATAGGGAGCCTTGATCTCATCCAAAAACTCGATCAACTGCTTAAAGTGCGCCTTGCAGGCGTCATCCAAGTAACCTACCAGCTGCGGGGCGTTCAATACCACCTCATGACAAGTCGGTACTTTGCAATCAAGCACGCGTAGAACATTCTTCTTCATGCGATTGCGGCAAGAAACACATAACTTTTTAGTTTGTGGCTTAAGATAGTCACGCAGGGCTTTCAGATATTGCGGACGGCAATTAGCGTCACCGATACTATTGATTCGAATGGTTAAATTTTTAAAACCTAAACTCTCCAGCCAAAGCAAAGCTAACTGGATACTTTCCGCATCCGAGACCGCGCTTTCGTCACCAAAAGATTCCACGTCTAACTGATAAAACTGGCGATAGCGTCCCGCCTGCGGCTGGTCATGGCGAAAGACCGGCCCGTAGGACCAAAGCTTTACTGGCTGCGGCATTACCTGCATACCATGCTCGATGTAGGCGCGCACCATCCCAGCGGTTATTTCCGGCCGGAGGGCTAGTTCATCACCACCCTTGGTTTTAAAGGCATAGAGCTCTTTTTCCACGATATCCGTCTCATCACCGATCGAACGCAAAAACAGCGGCGTGGATTCCACTAGCGGAGTATCAATCCGATCAAACCCATAATCGGTTAGCAGTTGACTGGCTTTTTTCTGCACCTGCTGCCAATAGGCCTGGTCGGCCGGCAGAATGTCATGCATTCCCTTAACTGATTGTATCGTCTTGGATTTGGCCATAGGTTGTTTAATTTCTTGTCTTCACTTGGTGACTATAAACTAAAAACTATCAACTACAAACTGTTTTATTGGTACTCAACACTACCAAAAGTCTCTATTTTAGCAAGCGGCAGAGCCCGGAAGAAAACTCGTCCCGTGATCAGTTTGTGGTTAAGCAGCCCCCAAACCCTTGAGTCAGAACTATGGAGCCGGTTATCGCCCATCACAAAGTAATCATCCCCATCTAACTTCTGGGTCAGCTCCCCCCGGGTAATCTGATTAGAATCTAGGTAACCAGATTCATCTAACGCAAATCCCTTGGGATTTTTCTTATTAAAAATTATCACCTTGCTATCTCTGATCTGGATAGTCTCTCCAGGGAGAGCGATGATGCGCTTGATATAGTGCTCATCCGGCTCGTTGGGAGCAATAAAAATTACCACATCCCCGCGTTCCGGCGCTTGAAAGCGGTAACTGATTTCATCAATCAAGACATAGTCACCATCCTGAAAAGTGCTCTGCATGGAGGGACCTTTTACAAAAAAGGGTTGGACCAGAAAGTAGCGGACGGGAATAATGATGGCTAATGAGATAATAATCGCCTTGGCTACCTCCCAAAAAAATAGCAAAGCCTCAGAACGCTCGTTGCCAGGAAAATTTTCTAATTCGTCCATCCCCACACTCAGTTAGGATATATCTACTCAGTGGCTAAGAGATAGAGGCCTAACCTCGGTTAAAATTAAAACTTTTACTTAATTTATCTCCACATAAGATTGCCGCCACTGATCCTAACTGAGTGTGGGGATCCATAAAAGCGTAAAAAGTAATTGCATTGTACGTGATTTTCCTGGTCAGTACAAGCCGAGCGATCGGGCAGACTTTTTACTTAAAAGAAGATTTCTCTATAATGAGGGAATGCATCTCATCGTTGGCCTAGGCAATCCAGATCCGCAGTATCACGCAGTATCAATCAACCCGCCACAATATCGGGGCAAGTTTTTTGGATTTGTTGGCAAAAAAGATTACTGCTGAATTTGTAGAAGACAAAAAGCTTCTGGGCCTAGTGGCTACCGGCAAGCTAGGCAAGGTTGCGGTCACTCTATTAAAGCCGACTACCTATGTTAATAAGTCCGGCGAGGCAGTAAAAGCGGCTAAGTTAAAGCTTAAAGTAAAGAATGACCAGGTCTTAATTTTGCACGATGACCTGGACGTACCGTTTGGCAAGGTTAAATATGCCCCAGCATCCGGCGCTGGCGGGCACAAGGGTATTCGTTCAATCCAATTACAACTAAAAAGCGAGGCAATTCCT
>Ga0076050_109_pt1 | contig 10286 bp, 14 predicted proteins | sample RifGroB1_FD_68081 | JGI IMG/M metagenome (GOLD analysis project Ga0076050, IMG submission 68081) | Parcubacteria bacterium GW2011_GWB1_48_6
GTTCATATAACCATTATATCAGATGTGGTCCCAACGGGAGTCGAACCCGTGTTTCATGGATGAGAACCATGTGTCCTGCCACTAGACGATGGGACCTTTGATTTCTTCTACTATTTTTTCCAGCCCCATTGCTCGCGAACCTTTCACTAAAATCAAATCTCCTTTGGCAATAACATCCTGGACTGTCATTTTTGCCTCATCGGCGGTATCAAAAGCAAAAATATTTTTCTTGGCAATGCCAGTCTTGTTGGCGATGTCGGCGATAAACCTCGCTCTGGGACCGACGGTAAAGATGATGTCAAAAACTTTTGCCGCAAGGCGGCCGACCTCCTCGTGCGCCTCAATGGCATATTTGCCAATCTCTAACATGTCCCCAAAAACAGCGACTTTCCTTTTGGCCTTAAATTCTTTAATAGTGTCTATAGCCGCGTGCATGGAAAGCGGCGAGGCATTGTAACTGTCATCAAAAATGCGAGTTTCTTTGATGCCTTGAAGGATTTTGCCGCGCCGAGGCGGAACCTGGTAATAAGAAAGGGCTTCCGAGATTTTAACCAAATTCATCCCGAATGCCAAGCCGACGGCCGCGGCCGCGGCGGCGGCATAGGCCTGGACCCTGCCGAAAGTGCCGTCAAGACGGACCGGCACAAAACTGCCGCCGTATTCCAGTTTGAAAGCAATACCGGCCGGCTCCCCGTTTTCCATCCTGTTTTCAAAATTGGTGGTGCGAATTTCCGCCCGCTCGCCAAACCCAAAAGTCATCACATGGGCGCGCGTCCGCTCGCGCATATCGTAAACCGTGTCGTCGTCAAAATTTAAAATGGCAAACCCTTGGGCAGGCAAAGATTCCACCAAGTGAGATTTTTCCCGCGCCACCGCGTCCGGCCCCGCATAAAATTCCACGTGCACCGGAATGTCGCCAATCGCCGTCACTATACCGATTTGCGGGCGAGCGATGTCCAACAGATATTTGAGATCGCCGGGCCTGTCGGCGCCGTATTCTAAAATGAGCACCTCGGGATAACTGGTGCCAATCAGCAAACGAAACAGCGAAACAGCTATAACTTTTGGCCAGAAAAATATCCCGCCCGCTTTCGTCCAGCCGCCCAAAATAGTCAGCGGCAAACCGAATTCGTTATTAAAATTTCCGCTGGAAGCCCGCACCTTTCTTATCTGCCGCAACACCGCCAATACCGCTTCCTTAGTTGATGTTTTTCCGACACTGCCGGTAATTCCAATAATCCCCGGCTGGTATTTTCTGATTGCCCAGCGGGCTAAGAATCGCAAAACCGACATTAAAACTTTTTTGTGGAAACTCATTATAGGTTGTCTGGAGAAATATTATAGTAATTTATTATAAATTGCGCCAGCTCCTTAAACGCCGGCACCACGGTCGCGCCGGCCAGCGGCGCTTGCGGCTTGTCCAATTTTAACAAAATTATGAAACGCGGGTCGCTGGCGGGAAAGAAGCCCGCGTAGCTGTGGATTAAATCATCGCTGTAGCCGCCGCTCTTGAAATTGGGAACTTGGGCAGTTCCAGTTTTACCGGCGATTTTATATTTAAGTATCTGCGCCACGCCCGCTTTGTCCACCGCCGAAACCATCATCGCAGTCACCTTTGACGCGGTTTCCGGGGAAATNCCCCTCAATGACAAACGGCCTCATCAATTCCCCGCCGTTGGCAATCGCGGAAATGGCATCAATTAATTGCAGCGGCGTCACCGAAACGCCCTGTCCGAAAGCGGCAGTCGCAAAGTTGATGTCCCTAAAAGTATTTTTTATGTTTGTCAGCTTGCCAGCCACCTCACCGGGCAAGTTAATGCCGGTCAGCTCCTCAAGCCCGAATTTTGAAACGTAATTATAAAAGAGGTCATGGCCGGTCCGCCTTTCGGCAAAAGCGGCGCCGGTGTTGATGGACTCTTCAATGACATTGGTCATCGTCACCGTGCCGTGGGCCTTACCGTCCCAGTTTTTAATCGTCTTGCCGTTGAGCGTCAGCGAACCACTGTCGTAAAAAGTGGTGTCCGGCGTAATTTTTCCGGAATCAATGCCGGCCGCCATCGTCAGCACTTTAAACACCGAGCCCGGCTCGTACACCGACTGAAAGGCCGGGTTCAAAAAGTTTTTAATCGGATATTCCGCGTACTTGTTCGGGTCAAAACTCGGCAAACTGCCCATTGCCAGAATTTTTCCCGTTTTCGGTTCTTGAACTATCGCGGTGCCGCCGACTGCGCCAAATTTTTCTACTAGGATTTTCAAAATTTGTTCCGCCTGCGCTTGAATGTTTCTATCAATGGTCAAAACCAGATCTTTGTCGCGCAATTCCGTGTTATAAAAAAATTCCAAGCCGTAACGGCCCTCGGGCGCGCCATCCTGGTCGTTCGGACCGACATAGCCGAGAAGCTGCGAAGCCAATTCCCCAAAGGGGTAGAAACGGAAGTACTGGTCATCAACATAGATTCCTTTCAAGTGAAGTTCGTGAATTTTATTTACTTGCTCGTCATCGGCTTTTGACAAAAGCAATTCGTACAAATCATTCGGTTTGGCGAGCAGGAGCTGCAGTTTCGCGGCCGGGACATTTAAAATCGGGGCCAACGCATTGGCAACCTCGCTGGCATCAGTGATTTCTTTAGGAACGGCATAAATTACCGGGTAGCGCTTATTCAAAGCGGCCGGTATCCGGTTCCCGTTTTTATCCTGGAAATAAATATTGCCCCTCTTGGAGCTCAAAAAATCAGTGAGGCGATATTGGGATGCGGCGCGCGCCGAGTAATACTCCCCCTTTTTTATCTGCAGTCCGTAAACGTTATAGACTAAAGCGGAGTAAAGAAGCGCGAACGAAGTGGTGATGAGCCATAATCTCCAGGATTTCATAGCCCCCCGCTTGAGGCCAGATACTCCGGCCTTCCTTCTTTAATAAGCCCCAGTTTTATCGCGATGTCGCCTGCGTTTTGAAAATCAGTCAGGGCATACAGCTGATTTTTCAAATCGGCATTTTTAATGCGAAGGGTTTCGTTGGCCTGCGCGGTTTGGGTAAACCAATACTCCGACTCAACGTTTTTGTTGTATGAAAATATGCCCAACGCCGCCTCTATTAAAATGAGGCCGATAATAAACGCCTTGAGTGTGTTTATTTTAAATTTATTTTTGTTAGGTTCTATAATGGTCATTTTCTATAAAATTTGGATAACTCGCAGTTTTGCCGACCTTGAACGCGGATTGGCCGTGATTTCTTCGCTGGTCGCGACAATCGGCTTTTTTGTCAGCAATTTCGCCTTTTCCGCTTTGGCGTAATCGCGAAAATAATTTTTCACCAATCGGTCTTCAAGCGAATGGAATGAGATAATGGCAACCCGCCCGCCCGGCTTCACAACGCGGTGCAAGTTTTTCAAGATACGCTCCAAATTTTCCAGCTCGTGATTGGCGTAAATCCTTAATGCTTGAAATGTTCTGGTAGCCGGATGAATTCTGCCTCGTTCATAATTTCGCGGCACTGTATTTTTGATCAATTCCGCGAGTTCCAGCGTGGTTACAATCGGCTTTTTCCGTTCCTGCTCAAAAATCGCCTCGGCAATTCTGCTCGCGTATCTTTCCTCGCCGAATTCTTTAATAATTTCGGCGAGTTCATTCTCGGTCAGTTCGGTCAGTATTTTTCTTACCGGCTCGCCGTTTAGGTCGTAGGTCATCAACAGCGGCTCGTCTTTTTGAAAACTGAATCCCCTGCCCGAACTGTCCAGCTGGTCAGACGAAACTCCCAAGTCCAGAATCAAACCGTCGGCAAGGCCAAGTTTTTTCAGTTCCAGAATTTCCGGCAAATCGGCATAGTTGCTTACTTGAATCAGGAATCTTGAATCAGGAATTATGGGTTTGGAAACATTTGATTCATCCCAATCTAAAGCAAAAAGTTTTCCATTCAATCCAATTTTTTCTAAAATCGCCGTAGAATGTCCGCCGGCGCCGAAAGTTCCGTCCACAAAAAATTCCCCGCGCTTCGGATCAAGCATCGCGATTACTTCATCTAAAAGAACTGGTACGTGCGGCATGGCTAGATGCCAAGCTCTCCCAACTTTTCCGCAATGTCGTTGGAAGAGGCTTCGGTTTTGGATTTATAGGTTTTCCAGGATTTTTCGTCCCAGATTTCAATTCTGTTGTACAATCCGGCGAACACCGCCTGTTTTTTCAATCCCGCGTACATTCTCAAATATTCCGGAATTAGAATTCTTCCCTGTCCGTCAAATTCCATTGCGATAACGGAAGCGCGACGAGTTTCTGCGCCAACACTTCCCAATCCGATTTATTGTAAACAAAGAGCGTCCTATCCAAACCGCGCGTGATAATCGCTCCGGCGGTGAGTTTTTGACGAAATTTAACTGGCAGGGCAACCCTTCCTTTTACATCCAAGCTATGCGTGTATTCCCCTATAAAGGACGCTGTATTAGTCATGGCTTAGTTATCCCCAGATTCGGCAGTTATCCCCACATTTATCCACTTTTCACCACCGTACTTTCAATATACCCCACTTTCACATAAGACAAAACCCACTTATGTGGATAAGTGGTTTTTTCACTAGTAGACGTTGCTGGGATCGAACCAGCGACCCCTGCAATGTGAATGCAGTGCTCTGCCACTGAGCTAAACGTCCGTAAAAACTTTTATAATACTTTAAATAATAAACCCTCGCGTGCGCGAGGGTCAATATTTCATCGGCTGATCTGGACGTGACGGATAACCTTCGTACCAAACTTAGTTTTCAAAAACCTTACCAATCTACGCTTGTTTGAAAATGGCGTTACCAAACGGAAAGTTTTGGGAGGAACATTATTTTTGGCTTGTTTGGATCCCCCGTCCAACAACGATTGCCCGATGTTTCTGGCAGTTCTGCCGATTCTTGTCCCATAGCTGTTTTTGGAAGACGAAAGTAGAAAGTCCACATAAACATAGCCGTTTTCAACAATCGCTATTTTCTTTCGGCAATCCAACATGCGCTCCTCCAAGCTTTAAAATACTAGTTGCCAGTATACAACAAAGTTTAAATTCGCGCAATAACAAAAACACCCCGGTGGACACGAGGTGTTTTTGTTATTATTGCAGTTCTACGGTCGCGCCTGCCGCTTCCAGTTTCTTTTTCAGCTCTTCCGCGTCCTCTTTCTTTAGTCCATCCTTGACGGCTTTTGGCGCGCCGTCAACCAAGTCTTTGGCTTCCTTCAAGCCCAAACCAGTAGCTTCGCGCAGAACCTTAATTACTTGAATTTTCTGCCCGCCGCCCTCTTTCAGCATAACTTTCCAGGAAGTTTTTTCTTCCGCCTCGCCGGCAGCGGCAGCTCCCGCAGCGGCAACTGGCGCAGCCGCCGAAACTCCAAACTTTGTCTCCAGCGCTTTTACCAATTCCGCAAGCTCGGCGACTTTCATCCCCTCAACCTTGGTAATTATGTCTTGATATTTTTCTTCCATAATTTTTTTATTTTACTTCGGCGACCTTTTTACTTCTTTCTTGAAGTACATACATAAACGCTCTAATCGGGCCGGCAAGCACGCTAACCAGCATACCAAGCAAAGCTTCTCTGCCGGGCAATTTGGCGATGGTCACAAACTCTTCCGGCGCCAAGAATGATTTTTCCGCCAAATTGTAAACCCCCAAAATTTTAAAATTCTTCTTGGTCTTGGAAATTTCCTTCCAGCTTTTGTAGATGGCGGCGGCCACCGAAGTTAAATCTTCGGGCACGAAAATAGTGCCCACCTGCAAATCAAACTGCAGGGGGTCAAAATCAAAACCCGCTTCTTTCATTGCTAATTTCAACAGGCGCTTTTTGATTACCTGGAAAGTGGCGCCGGCTTTGCGGAGTCCGGTTTTGAGTTTTTTAACCTCCTCCATAGTGACGCCGGAAAAATCCAAAAAGACCAAGCATCGGCTTTTTTTAATTTTGGCAAGTCCGAGGTCTATTTGCTGCCTTTTTTGAGCTTTGTTTAACATTGTTTTAATAAAAAACTGCGGTCTGCCGCAGATACCAAAATATCTTCTTGATATCCTAGAGAGGACTTATTGTGCCCCGCCTCTTCGGCGGGCTGCCGCCCCTTGTCTACGGAACGCCTCTAAATATAGAAAAGCTCCCGACTTATGTCAACCCCACACATAGCGTTCCTATGTGTGGGGTCAAGAGCTTGTGCCTATTTATGATTTTTTCGCAATTCATCAATGGCGGAACGGGGAACTAGGGTTTCAAAAACAAAAAACCCGACCAGTAGAAAAAGGGTGCTCACCAGCAATCCCGGCCCTGTAATACCCGCAATTGAAAGCGAACCTAAAATCACAATCGCAAAAAGCGCGATAAGGGTCGCGATATAGTCATACACTACTCGCCCCATATGCTACCCCCTTAAAAGTGCCAATCGGATTCTAACGGTTCTGACGCCACTTTTCAATGTTTTTGTGGCTCCCGCTCAATAAAACTTTGGGCACCCTCCAAACCTTTTCCCTTTTACCTTTTACTTTTGCCCTAAATTCCTCTGGCCGTGTATATGCCGGAAACGAACCTCTTTTTTCTTCCAATGATTCCAATTTCCCTAATACGCCCGGGATTTGCCGAGAGACCGCGTCAACTAGAATCATCGCCGGCAACTCACCGCCGGATAAAACATAATCCCCCATGGAAATTTCTTCGTCGGCGATATATTTCGCCGCTCGCTCGTCTACTCCCTCATAACGGCCGCAGATCAAAATCAGTTGATCATATCTTGAGAGACGTTTGGCGGTTTTGGCGTCAAATTTTTTCCCTCGCGTGGAAAAAAGTATCGTTCGTACTTTTGACTTTTTACTTTTGACTTTTGACTTTAAAAATTGAACCGCCCGATAAATAGGTTCAATTTTGAAAACCATCCCCGGCCCTCCGCCGTACGGCTTGTCGTCAACTTTGTGGTGTTTATCGGTCGTAAAATCCCGCAAATTATGCGCCACGACCTTAATAAGCCGTTTTTCTTGAGCGCGCTTCAAAATTGACTCGGAAAAGTAAGAGTCGAAGATTCTGGGAAATATTGTGATGATATCAAATTTGATCATTGTAATGAGTATAGCAAAACTAAAAAGCCACACACGTGGCTTTTTAGTTAATAACTTATATAAAAGCTATTATTCCATTCTCGGGGCGCGCGGCACTCGAGTGGAGCCCTCCGGCTCTTCTATTTTAAGGTTCACGCGGGCATTATTCTTGATGCCAACGATTCTCAAAAGAGAGCGGATGGCCTTGGCGGTAGCGCCTTCGCGGCCGACTACCTGCCCCATATCTTGCGAGTTCACTTTCAAGGAAAGCAGAACCCCCATCTCGTCTACTTTGCGATCAACCATGACATCGTCCGGATGATCAACAATAGACTTCACAAGATATTCCAAAAACTCCTGATCGGTGTTTTTAGCCATTTCAATCTTTAAGTCTTTACTGATTTTCTAACGACCTTTTAATACGCCCATTCTAACAAACTAACGAGGGTTTGTCAAATTCCAAATAATTTTTATTTAGCCGGCGCGGCCTCCTCTTTTTTCTTAGGCTGCTTGTGCACCGCGATTTTTTTTCCGCTGATTATTCCGGCAGTTACCAAAAGATTGTGCACCGTGTCGGTGACTTGCGCGCCATTTTTCAGCCAATGATTTATCCTTTCTTTTTTGAATTCAAACTTATCCTGCAACGGATTAAACCATCCCAAATCTTCCACATTTTTTCCATAAACTTTGTGGCGCTTTTCATCAACAATCAACCGATAACTCGGCTGGTGCTTTTTTCCTATCCTTTTTAATTTCAGCGTTAACATTGTTTAATATGGTAAATCCTTTCGTAAAAAAAGTAAAGGCCCGCAACTGTGTGCGGGCCAACATATTTTATGACGACTTGGAAATTCTGGCGCCCAGATGATCGGAAAGTCTAACGATTGCCTGAAAAACCTTGTTTCTGTTTTGCGCTTCCAAATACTCAAGAAGCTCCTGCGGTCCGGGGGGGTCAAGATGGGACGGGAACTGCAATCCCCTGTTGTATCGGCAGTCAATCATTTGACAATGCCACATTCCCTTGTCGCCGCACCGGCCGTCAAATTGCAACCCGTGGTAGTGTCCGCTAGGACAATCAATGGCGTGATCGGTGGAACAACTCTGGTGAGTTTTGTGCGCTTCGTACATCCGCTCAAGATACTGCTTGACCGCGGCTTCGGCCTTGTAACGATCTTCCTCTTGCAGATCAATCATGCGCCAACCCCCTAAAAGAACTGGCCAATATTATAACCTATTCCAGTTTTAAAGACAAGACCCGCGAAGTGCCGTCGTCTCCCATTGTAATTCCGTATAAAATTTCTGCCACCTCCATTGTGGCGCGATTATGAGTAACCAGTAAAAATTGAGTTTTTTTGGCAAAATCTTTTATCAGATCGGCGAAACGCCGAGCATTGCGTTCGTCCAGCGCGGCATCCACTTCATCCAATACCAAAAACGGCGGGGGGCTTACAGAAATGAGAGCGAAGAGCGCGGCTATTGAAACTAGGCTACGCTCCCCTCCGGAAAGCATATCCAGGCCGCTGATTTTTTTCCGCGGGATACTGACGGACACTTCCAATCCGCCGTGATCCACCTTGTGTCCTAAATCTTCGTCCGCGGCATCCTCAACCGGTTCTTCAACCACTTCTTCAGATGTCGGCTGCGATTTTGGTTCGTCCTTAATCAGCTTGAGGTGCGCCTTTCCGCCGTCGAACATCAGCTTAAAATAACGATCAAACTGCTCGTTGATTGACTTGAACGCTCCTTCAAATTCGGCGTGAATTTTTTCATCCAAGTCCTTGATCAAAACCGTCAGATCCTCGGAGGCTTTGTCCAAATCGGCCATCTGCCCCGACAAAAAATTGTAGCGGCCTTCGGTTTCTTGGGCCTCCTTTATAAGCGCCGGATCTAATTCCCCTATTCCGGCGAGTTCGGCCCGCAATTTGAACATTCGTTTCTCAATCTCCGCAAAATCTTGCGGAGATTGCCCTAAGCCGGGCCGAAGGGCTTCAAATTCTTTTAATCTCCGGCCCGATTGCATCGCCAGGTTTTCCAGTTCCTGCCGATGGATACTCACGCGTTCTTTGTCAAAAAGCAGTTTGTTTTTTTCGTTTTCCAGTTTTTGAATTTCATCTTTTTTCGCTTCGGCCGCCTCAAATGCCTTTTTGAAAACCGCGTTGAATCCGCGCAAATTTTCCGCCAGCTTGTCCTCCGTTTTGGCAAGTTCCGCCAACTCCCCATCAATTGCCGCCAAATCTGCCAATATTTTGGTTTTGGTTTTCTCTAGTTCTTTAATTTTGCCGCCGCGGTCTTCCGTTCCGGAAGCAAGCAGTCGTTCAATTTTTTCGGCGAGACCACGGAGCGCGGTCTTAAGAATGCCAAGGTCGTTTTCGACAGCGGCTTTCTGGAGAGTTTGCCGGACTTCTTCCAGCAACCGGATGGCTTCCGCGCCCTTGATGTCGGACTTGGGCTGCGAAGACAAGAATTCTATTTGCGCTTCCAGGCGGCCAATCTCCTTTTGTAGCAAGGATTTTTTGTTTAGAAACCCCTGAAGCTGCAGCTTGTTTTGGGCCGCCTGCCTGCCGGCAGGCAGGGACTTTTCAACCTTCTGCAATTCTGCGTTTAACTGTTTTAATTCCTGATTCTTAATTCCTGATTCTTGATTGACTTTCTCAATTTGCGGTTCCAGGCCCTGAAAATCTTTTGTTATTTCAAAAAGCCGGCCTCCGAAATATTGCTCTTCCAGCTGCCGCAATTCTTTTTCTACGTCTGCCTGCTTCTCCCACTTTGATGCCTGTCGACGCAACAAACGCAGGTGGGGCATAATTTCGTCCAGCATCGCCCTAACTTTGTCCAAATTAATTTTGGTATTAAAAAGCTTGCGTTCGGCTTCGTGTTTTTTTAGCTGAAATTGGCGCAACCCCAAAACTTCCTCAACCATCACTCGCCGCTCTTTGGGATCGGCCTTAACGAAAATATCGCTATTGCCCTGATTGACGATAGTCAAACCTTTTGTGCCCAGGCGAGCTTGGGCAAAAAAATCAATTATATCCTTGAGCCGTACCGGCGCTTCGTTTAATAAGTACTCCGAAGTGCCCTCGCGCGCCAATTTGCGGGTAACCGAGACTTCGTTGTAATCCACGGGGAAAAAGTGGTCGCTGTTATCAAAAACAATGGTGGCCTGCGCCATCCCCGACCGCGGACGCTGGGGCGTGCCGGCAAAAATCAGATCTTCGGCGCGAGCGCCGCGAATATTTTTGGCCTCCCGCTCACCCAA
>Ga0076050_115_pt1 | contig 9856 bp, 9 predicted proteins | sample RifGroB1_FD_68081 | JGI IMG/M metagenome (GOLD analysis project Ga0076050, IMG submission 68081) | Parcubacteria bacterium GW2011_GWB1_48_6
TTTTTTTGCCGAGGTGGGAAAGTCTGCCCACCAAGCCACATCGCGCATCCCCCAGGTAGGAGTGATGTGTTGCAGTTCACGCGGCGGGATAATATTTTTGCTAGACTGGCCATCAATGTTATAAATGTCATCGACTTTTAACTCACGCAAAATCCCTCGATCAAAACCAATTAAGGCATAGGAACCGGGGAAACCACCGGTTGGACGCAACTCGGAATTATTTTGAAAAAGTAGTAGATATTTTTTTGGACCAGACTCCCCCAGTGCCTGTAAAAGAAAACCGGAGTAATCTACCGCATCACCGACAAATTGCTTCAGTAGTGGTAACTGGTTTTTAAGTTGAATTAATTTTTCTTGTTTGTCACTAGGTAGGGCAGAGACGTCGACATCCGCCAGTAATTTTTCCGAATCAAGAATTTTGGCTTGCGCAGAGATCAGTGCCTGATTGAAAGTGGCTACCAAATTAGTAATTGGTTGCGGACGGTGATTACCAGTAAAACCCAGGAAGGCGGTAAAGTTGGTTTTGTAAAAACTATCCAGGGCGGCCGAGATTTCCGCTCCGGCTTGGGAAATATTCTGGCCAATCTTTAATAAGTTGTTGGCGGATTTTAATTTACCCAGGCCAGGCAGGTCAGCCAAGAAACCCGTCAGTGAGTTGCCTAGCAAGTTTAAATTTCCCGCCGCTTGGGAAAAGTCATCATAAGCCAGTGCAAAATTGTTTGAGGCACCAGCAAAATCAAATCTTTGAATAGCCGCTTTGGCTTCTTCCAAATTGCCTACCCCTTGATTACCATTGGCCATCACTTGCTGTTGGATTTTTTCTGGATGTAACTGCCAACCCAAACCACCCACCACTAACAAGGCCACTACCACTCCGGTCCAAAACTTTCTTTCAGAGAAGACCTTGGGAGTAGTGACCGCATTTGGTGCGACGGCTGGTACAGCTTCAACTGGGGGGGCACCCCGATTAGTTTGTGCCAGTAAACTTTCTACCTCGCGGGCCGCTGGGGCATAAGCAAAACGGGCGGTAGCCATACGCACTGGCACCGGACGACTGAAAGAAACTGGGGTGGCCACCGAACGGCTGGATACCACTGACTGGGGTCGCAAATAAAGTTGGTTGGCGATATCATTTGCTTTAGCCAACTTAACTTTTTCTAAAGTTAACGGGATATCGGTGCGTCGGCGAGTCACTCCCCGTAAGGGCAGATGTAACTTGCCACCGACCGAAGCTAAAACCAAGTCGTAATCTTGCTCGCGGGCCAATTCCTCTTGTAGTTCTTGTTGGAAATCAACCACCGCCAAATTTGCCGACACCGAAACGGTTGAGACTGGTTCAACCTTTGCAGTCTCAGCTTTTACAAGCATTACATTCGATTCGTCAATCCGCTCATGTTTTATAGAAAGCGGGGCAGAGATTGTTTTTGCCTTCGCTGGGCGTAAGTTAAGTAGCGGGGTAACCGATGCCAATTTGGCAAAATCAACCGCGCCGGTTTGAGTGACCGGTCTAATATCAAACATCACCCTGTCTAAGGTTTTCGGTTTAGGGGATGTCACCCCTTAATTATACCGCTTTAAATTGCACTTTGGCTGTTGATAGCTTAGCCAAGACTTTTTTCTCAATCTTCCGACCATTACAATGCCTGAGCAGACCCAGATAAGAAGCTGAATTTTCTGCATTTATCCTACTGATTAATCGATTCTTGGTTTTGGTACGCAAATTAACACAGTACGGTCGAACGATATAGCCTAAGAAGTCTATGCCCTGGCGATAGGTTCTGATGGATACCTTATTTGGATGGATCGTTAGTCCTAACCTATCTCCAAGAAAGTTTTTGATTTTTTCTAACTGGCTTAATAAAACACCGGGATCCTCTACTAAAATTATAAAGTCATCACAATAGCGTAGATAACACTCTACTTTTAGATTATGTTTTATAAACTGATCTAGTTCGTTCAAATAGATGTTAGCGAATAGTTGGCTAGTAACATTACCAATTGGCAGACCTTTATTAGAAACGGTTTGATAACTTGCTATTATCAACCCTACTAGCCAAAGCGTTTCCTCATCAGAGACTTTTCTTTTTCAAAGCATAAAGATTTTGAAAGTTGTTGCGACTAGCCTTTTGACAGAATTGTTTTAATCGCTTGACTGCCTGATGTGTACCCTTACCAACTCGACAGGAGTAGGAGTCAAAAATAAACACCTTATCAAAGATCGGATAGAGGATCCTGAATACGGCGTGATGCAACACTCTATCACGCACACAGGCCTTGTGAATATGTCTTAACTTGGGGTCAGTGATATAAAATGCGGTATAATCAGAATGACGATAAGTTTTTAAAACCAGCTCAGAGTGCAACTCAAATAAATTGTCTTCCAGATTAAACTCAAATTGTCGAACATCCAGTTTTTTGGTTTTCCCCTGCTTAAACTCTTGCCAAGCTAAAAACAAATTGGCTAAAGAAATTATCTCAGCAAAAACATGACTATTAAGCCCCCCCCCTCTTGAGTCATAAAATTTCCAAGCGAGACCGACTTGGTATTTTTTCAAAAATTGAAAGTATATGTCTTGCATTAGCGGAATTGATTATCTCCGCATCGTTTGAAAATAGAAACTCAAAGATGCCACTGCTTTGCAAAGCTAGAATAAAAATTGAGGTTTTAAAAAGACTGATCCGAATGACCCCCGATTTAAATATAATTCAAATTCAAAAATACGTTGAGCTAGAATCGGAACTACAGGAAATTTCTAAAATGACTAATGGCTGGATAAAATATCTCCATAATAGCTAAAAGAGCCCTGAGGACTCTTTTAGCCGAGACTACCGCACGGGACCGCAGATTATCGTTGGCATTGTCAGGATTGTACCAGTTCAAGTTCAGCTTGGTATTGTCGCTGTTCCAGTTCACGTTCGGCACATTACCATCGGAATTACGCGAACCCGTTAATTTGTCTGGTTCTATCTATTTCACCGAAAATTTTTTTCAAGATTTCCTGCGTTTGCCGGCAACACAGCCGGATTTTTTTAAGAGGCACTGTCCTCACTGGAACCAGACAAGTAGTTTCGTTATTTCCGCCGATTGGCGGAGGCAAATCGCTATCTGTCCTTGCGGACAAGACCGATTGTATTAGCCAGATTCAGCATAGCGCAAATTCAGAAAAATAAAATCGGGGCTTCATCAGTGAAGCCCCGAAGGGAAACAGGTACAAGCTACCAGGGAAAGATTTCAAGCAACTACCGCACGGGACCGCAGACTACCGCGGGCATAGCCAGGAAAGCACCAGCTCAAGAACAGCCTGGTATAGCCGCCGTCCCAGCTCACGCCCGGCACATCACCATCGGAAACACGCGAACCCGCACAAAGAGTGATATTGGTAATGTCGAGGTGCTTGCCGGTCTCGTCGAAGTATTTGGCTTCGTAGATCAGGCGTTCCAGAACGGTAATGCCGGTATGACCAACGGCTTTGAGAGTATTGGCAGATTGGTTTTTGAATTCCTCATCTGCTTCTACTCGATCGCGCACCCAGATGGCGTATGAGCCGTTTGTCGATGTGCGATCGTTGGTCGGTATGGCTTCATCTAAATCTTGGTTGGTGTAGCGCCAGACTTTGAAAAGCTTTTGACAAATCCCGAAGACCTGTTCGATGGTCAGACCTTGCGGGATGACCAGTAGCCGGTCAAAGCCGGGACGTTTTTCGGGAACGGAGATGTCGCCGATGGCAAAACCGCGTTTGGACCAGAATATGGTCCAGTCGACCAAGAGATCGGCAATCTTGTCTGGACCACAGTGCCCAACAACCGCTTTGATCGTTTCCAGTGTGATGCTTCCGTCATCAATTTGACGGAATAAATCCTTTAGCACGCCAGACCAATCCGACATGCTACCGACCACTTTATTAGGCATGGCCAGTTCTCCTTGTTATTTGATTTTTTAAGGGGCTTCAAAGCCCATCTTGCCCGAAATGGGTACTTCAACTTGTCTCTATATATTACACCCTATCTAAGGTTCTGTCAATACATTCAATGTCTCCTCGGCGGTTTTTTGCCAGTTAAACTTGGTAGATTGGATTTTGCCAGCCAAGATTAACTGCTGACGCAAATTTTCATCGTTCCAAAGCTGGTGCATAGCGTCAGATAACTGACTAATACTGGATGGGTTAATCATTAGCGCGGCCGGACCACTGGTTTCCGGAAAAGAGGAGTTGTGGCTGGTAATTACTGGGGTACCACCAGCCATCGCCTCCAAAGGCGGAAAACCAAAACCTTCAAACCAACTGGGATAAACAAACACTCTGGCTAATTGGTAAAGCGCTGGACGGTCAACTGAATCCGGTGCACCAATGAAATGAACCTGATTGCTCCAGAAAGATTGCTGGGCAAGTTTTATCAACCGATCATGTTGCCAGCCTGCTCCACCCGCTAAAACCAGCTCAACTGATTCTGGAACGACCGGTGCTTTCTTCAAACGCAGAAAAGCAGTAATAACCCCGGCCACATTTTTGCGTGGTTCTAGTGTGCCTAAAAAGAGAAAAAAGTCTTTCGGCAGTTTGTATTTTTTCTGTACCGCCACTAACTCCACCGCGCTGACCGGCTGAAAAAAGTCTGCTCCGATTCCAGAATGAATCATGGAAATTTTTTCCGCAGGCAATTTATAGAGCTCTACTAGGTCAGACCTAGTAGAGTGCGAAACCGCGATTATTTGTTTGGCCCGCTGTGCCAGAGTATGTGGATCAACCAACCAATGATGCCACAAGCGCTGGCGCCAGGAAAAAAACTCCGGATGACGTACCCAGGAAAGATCGTGAAAAGTAGTTACCAAATGACAGCACTTACTTAGCGCCACCGGAAAAAAGTGCGGACTAAACCAAACGTCAGCTCCACCGGCTAATTCATCCAAAAATGGTCGGGCGAACCAGCCGGTGCGTGCCATCAGCCATTGATTGGAAAGATTAGTTTGTACTAGTTCAACATTGGACTGTTTCAACCACTGACTCTGCGCGCTGATACGTTGCCGATGGGCATTAAAAAAGAGCTTGAATTTAATACTGCGGTCCAAATTAACCAGCTCGGGCAAGAGTTGCAAAATATACTCCTGAATACCGCCTTGTAGTCCACCGGCTAAAGCCCGAATATCAATCGCAATAGTCATATTAAAAATTAAAAACCCTGATTGAGTTGGCCGCCACCGGGGCAACCGGACCACGCGTTACTGCCTCTACCGTAGCCATAAATTGCTGTTTAAAAATTTTCTGATCAAACAGTAAGGCCCGGCCACGCACCTGTTGGGGGTTAAAGTCACCAGCACGAAAAGCCTGTAAAGCGGCCAATAGCGACGGCTCGGTCTGTTCAGCAAAAAATATTCCCGTCTCGCCGGCTTTGATAATTTCCGTACTGCCACCACCCTGAAAGGCAATCACCGGCCGACCCGAGGCCATGCTCTCTACCGCCACAATACCAAAGTCCTCCTCTTGTGGAAAAACCAGTGCCTGCGCCCGGGCGTAATATTCTGGGAGCAAATGATCAGACAGTAGTCCCAAAAATTCAACATTCTTTCCAGCAATGGATTTTAAATAGTTTAGCTGTGGGCCAGAGCCAATAATTTTCAGTGGCCAACCCAATTGCGTAAACACCCGCACCGCTAGATCAAAACGCTTGTAAGGCACCAGTCGCCCCACCATCAAAAAATAATTGCCTAATTCGTTAGCAATAAAAAACTTTTTCGTATCCACTGGCGGGTAAATCATCCCCGAGTCACGCTTATAATACTTCTTAATCCGTGCCTGAATAAAGTGCGAGATAGCAATAAACTCATCCACCCGCTGGCTGGCCTGTAAGATACAAAGTCGGCATTCGGCCACTGGTTTCGTTGAGAATTTTCAGCACCACGAAAATTGCGTAGGAATTTGTGACTGTCATCCCACAAAAATCGAGTCGGCGTCATGCAATAAGAAATGTGTTTGGTACGCGGTTTGGTAATTACCCCCTTGGCAAACGAGGCAGAATTAGAAATCACCAAGTCATATTTTGACAAATCAAACTGCTCTACTGCTAAAGGCATTAGCATCGCCAACGAACGATGAAAACGACTAGCGCCCGGGAGTTTTTGTAGCCAAGAGGTAAAGATCCGACGACCAACAAAAGCCCCACCGGTGGCTTTCTCATCATAAAGTAGCGTATAAATTGGCGCCCGCGGAAAGAGTTCACACAGTGTTAGAGCAACTTTCATAAATTTAAACCGCTGATCTGTCAGCAAACATTTTTATTGCGGTACGTAAGATAATTTTTATATCCTGCCACAGTGACCAATTTTCTAGATAAAAAGAGTCAAGGGCGACTTCCTCTTCAAAGAGCAGATCAGAGCTACCCGAAACCTGCGCTAGGCCAGTCGCCCCCGCTTTAATTGATAAAACCTTCTTGTGATGCTTTTGATATTTAGCAATCTCATCCGGTTGGTGCGGACGTGGGCCCACCAGCGCCATCTGGCCCTTCAACACATTCCAAAATTGAGGCAGTTCATCAATGCGGTAATGCCGAATAAACCGCCCGACCTTGGTTAGGCGTGGATCATTTTTCATTTTGAAGAGTGGGCCATCAGCGCGTTCGTTTCGCGCCATTAAGTATGGTTTTAACTCCTCGGCATTTTCCACCATCGAACGGAATTTTAGCAAACCGAAGTGACGGTTTTTACTAATCCGATTCAAGCGCACAAATACCGGCCCAGCCGTCTCCCATTTAATGGCGAAAGCTACTACTAGAAAAAGTGGTGAGCAAATAACTAGTGCTACCGTTGCCCCAGCTAAATCTACTATTCTTTTATACACTCTCCCCCAGCCCTCCAAATTAGTACGACGCAACTCCACCAGTGGCAAACCACCCAACAGGTCAACTGAAAAATTCCTGGTCAAAGTTTGGTGCAAGTTAGCCACGAAACGGAAACCAATATGCTCGTCATTACAAAAATCCACCAGCTCAGTCACTTTCTCGGCTGGAAAATTAGGATTGGCTAAAATCACCTCATCCACCCCGGGGTTACCAATAGCGAACTTGATTTCATCAATCGCTGGATTGGCCAACTGTTTAACAATGCGATAACCACCAGCGGGATTGCTATTAATCTCCTCCACAATGCGTCGGCTAGATTCATCCTCGCCAATCACCATGACCCGGTGCACGCCAAAATTATAGCGTCCCACCAGTTGACGTTGTAATCGGCGCATCACCCCCCGCCCCAAAATCACAAAAATAATTACTATCAGCCAGTTGCCCAAAACCAAGAAGCGAGAATTAAATAACTCCTGGCGTAAGAAAATGTAGATAATCAACAACATGGTACCAGCTGAAGCCGAAATGATAATACGCGCTAACTCCTCAGTTAGACTGCGCGTAGCCCGCAGACTATAAAGTCCAGCCAAAGCAAAAATAGCGAGAAATAAAAATGACACTCCGACGATCAACAAGAAGTAGCGATCAAGCGGAAGATTGAATTCAAAGAGAACCGGGCGGAAGGTAGAGAGAATTTTGGTACGCAAAAGATAGGTCGTGAGACCCGCTAGCACCACCATCAACCAGTCTACCGGCACTGATAAAACACTAAAAAATAACTCTGATCTTTTCATTTTTGATTACTGTTGGCGTGGTTAGGATAGAACAAAAGCCGTGATAATTCAACTTAAAACCCGCCGAGGCGGGTCTTAAGTTGCTTGGTAAATCTGTAAGCCGAATTCTGTTTCAGCACGCTGTAGCCATAAGGCGTAAGCGGCTATAGATGATTATTTATCTGGGACCGATATTGCTACCGGCCTCTAGGTAGCCTACGCTCCGAAGAGCTTCGGCGTACCGATGGCGTACGAACTTTTCGAACTCCGTCAAGCAAGGGAAACTTGTCCTGAGCTTGCCGAAGGACGCTGTACTTGCACCGCAGTAAGGCTTTAGCCGTTTCATACTCCACATTACCATGGAGCTCACCCCGAAGGGTGCTCTAGGCTTTCGCTTCGAGCGTCTCTGTTCGCACCTCTGACATTACTATCGACGGGGGTTACCCGCTACCGTTCTTAATAGTTCCCTGCCCGACTCGCTTCGCGACTGCGAAGCGGGCGCGGTCGATCTTTATTAAGTAGTGTTCGGACTTTCCTCTGCGAAGCATCTCGCCGAAGCCTATAAGACGAAGGCGGAACGACTCCACAGCAATCACCCGATTTGCCAAGCACTTTATAATAACACACTTTTACTGATTATCCAACTTTTCCAGTATCTGCAAGATCAGATCGTTTTGATTTTCTAAGTGCTGTAGAATAGTTTCAATTTCTTCTTCGGCCTTGGTGTTCACCTCGTAGTCGGCCTGGGCCCGCGCTTCCGCATGTTTGCCCTGCAAGTTTTGCCCCACTATAATTAACGGCATTAACATGATCTGGATCATGTTAGAGATAAATAACCAAAGCACAAAAGCCGGAAAAGGATCAAAGCGTACAGTGGCGGGAGCAAGCGAGTTCCAACCGATCCACAGGGCCGTCCAGCAAAAGATAATCAAGAAAAAACCCATCGTACCGACGTGTTCGGTAATATAAATAGCGACTTTCTCTAGACTAGTTAGGCGTTCGAGATGTTCCGCATTAACGTTACGCGGTCGCTGGTGAGCGGCCCGTAGTTCGGCAACGGTTAGTAGTTTTTCGTGTTGCATTATAAAGCTAGTTTACCATTTAATTCACGGTCCAGCGCGAGATTGACCATGCGATCAGCCGCCTGGTTTTTCTCCCGCAAAACATGCTTGAAAGTTACCTTGGCAAAATCTAAGCGTAGATTCCACACCTCCAAGAAAAGTTTCTGAATTTTTTCGTCTAAAACTTTATACTGTCCATTCACTTGTCGAGTTAGCAGTTCACTATCCAAATGAATTTCTATCTCAGTTTTTTTGGCTTTCTCTTTACCAACTAACTGTTTAACTTTTTTTAAGGCAAATACCGCCGCGGAATATTCCGCTTGATTGTTGGTGGCCACGCCAATTGACTCGCCATACTCTTTAATATCGTTGCCAATTTTAATAACCACGCCAAAAGCCGCCGGCCCCGGATTGCCACGTGATCCACCATCAATATGGACAACAATTTTATGTTTGCCTTCCATGTTTATTTATTATATCCCAAAGCCACCAAACCAGGTAGTTCTTCGCCGGCCAAGTATTCAAGCATTGCACCACCACCAGTTGAGACAAAGGTGAATTTAGAGAGCAAACTAAGGGCATCGGTGGCGGCGATAGTATCGCCGCCACCGATGATTGACTTTTCCGCCTTAGCTACTGCTTCCGCCACCATCTTAGTCCCACTAGCAAACTGTTCAATCTCACATAAACCCATCGGGCCGTTCCAAATTACCAACTTCGCCCCGACGATAATCTCCGCAAATTGTTGAGCAGATTTCGGACCAATATCCGCGATTAGTTGGCTATCGGTAATATTACCCGGTGGCTTTGTCTCGTTTTTGCCTTGACCAGACCGGTCATCGGTTACCAAGATGTCTATTGGTAAAACAATATCGGCATGGATGGATTCAACACCGAACAATATCGGCACTGGGACGGTAACGTCCACCACTGAAGCCCCCACCTTAACTCCTTGGGCCTTGAAAAAGTTGTTGGCCAATGCTCCACCCACCAATATCCTCTCGCATTTGTTTAAAAAGTTTTCTATCACCGGCAACTTAGTAGAAATCTTTGCCCCGCCCAAAACTAGTATTTTGCCTTCAGCCGGAGCTTCTAATGCGCCGTTCAAGTGCTCAATTTCTTTCTTAATTAAAAAACCGGCGTAGCTAGATAATAATTTGGTAATGGCCACAATCGAAGCATGTGCCCGATGGC
>Ga0076050_107_pt1 | contig 9450 bp, 8 predicted proteins | sample RifGroB1_FD_68081 | JGI IMG/M metagenome (GOLD analysis project Ga0076050, IMG submission 68081) | Parcubacteria bacterium GW2011_GWB1_48_6
ACGCAAAGCGCCAGCCAACCAGCCATCAATGTGCGGCAAGAGCTGGCCGACCTTAACCGACAGATCGAGGGACTTAACCAACTGGCCAAGCAGACGAGCGCGAAACAATTAATTGTTTTGCCTGAAAATGGAAATTTTTTTAATAAACTAAGTCGGCTACAAAATACTGCCGAAGTTAGCCGTTGGTTTGCCCGCCTCTTTCCCGCGGGAGCGACTATCGTGGATAACGGGATTTACGCCAGGCAAACTGGTACCTACTCGCGCACCATCATATTGGATAGCCAATCTGGTATTAAAAATTACTACGATAAATATCTCATCACCCCGGGAGCGGAGTATCTGCCCATTAGCCTAAGGGCTCTATTAAATTTCTTTGGAGTGGGGAAGGCGTTGACCGAAGATTATGGTTTAAAGGCTGGCCCGGGTGGGCCGTTAGCGATTGGCGCGGCAGAGCAAATTGGCTTGATACCACTAGTCTGCTCGGACTTGTACGCGCCCAGTCTGACCCGCGCGGCCAGTAATAACCAGGCAGAAGTAATAACGGTCCAGACTAGCTACGCCTTTGTGCGTGGCAGTACTAGTTTAGCCAAAAATAGTATAGCGGCTGCCCAGTTCCGGGCGGCAGAAAATGGCCGCTACCTAGTTTTAGCCTCAAATTATGGTCCCTCGGCCATAATTAATGACCGTGGTCGGGTAATCGCCAGCACTAATAACTCGGATTGGCAGTTATTAACAGAGGAAATCATTACTATTAAAAGCAAAACATTATATAATACCCATGGGGACATGCCAATATTACTTGGCTGTTTAGGTGTACTAGTGATAGGAATTTTTTCGCGACCCAGACGCCATGACAAAAACCATTAAAATTCTAATTGTCGTCCTCTTCCTCATTGCCGCCACCGTGGTGGTACGGGTAGGTTTTTTAATCAGCCAAAATATCGATTTGGCTACCGCCAATGTTAGCACCACCACTAAGGTGGACTACGAGGATAGTGACGACTTTGATAATGACGGTCTGAGTAATGCCGATGAGGCCTACTGGGGAAGCGACCCCTACAACCCCGATTCGGATGGCGATAAATATTTTGACGGTGAGGAGGTGGTCTCCGGTCATGATCCTAAAAAGGCTGACGCCGACTCCATCGCTGGAATTAGCCACTTTAATACCATTAGCTCCACCCAGCGCATGGCCGAGATTATCGCCGGCGGAATATTAAGCGGTGAGCTTAAGCCTGGCATCACCGACTCCACCACCTACAACAACTCGATTGCCGATATCGCGGATGCCAGCATCTACTCCACCCTCAACGCCCTGGAGAGTGTCACCATTGATGAGCCAGTAAACTTGGTGCCGGGCGATAAAGCGGCCCAGGAGTCCTACGTTGGCGCCTTCTCTAAAATCATCGCCGACCAGGTATTACCAATAGTTTACGCTCAACCCCGCGAGGTCGCCGTCTTATTTGTCCCCAACTTAGAGTCTACTGATCCAAATCAACTCTATCTACCCGAACAATCAGAAAAAATCAAAAACACCTTTTTAAAACACGCCACTGAATTCCAGACCGCCTATGACGCCATTAAAGTTCTGCCAGTGCCAGAAGGATGGCAGGATATTCAAAAGCAGACTCTGACTTTGCTAAAAAAGCTGGAACTTTACTATCGCGACATCGCCCTCTCAACCGCTGACTACATGCGCCAATTCATTGTTTTGGGTAATTTACAAAACGTTTATCTGGAATCCGAGCCAATCCTAAAAGATATTGCCAACCGCGTTAGGGCTAGGGGAATTAAGATACCAGATGATGACTTTTTTAACACTAATTTAATTCTCAACGCCAACTAAATGCGCCGCTATTTATTAACTTTCACCATCGTCTTCTTGATTGCCTGGCCTTTGGCTGCTCCAGTGGCAAACGGCGCCGCCGCTATTGCTTATATCACCAAGGAGTTTGGCCTAGACGTGGTCGCCCGTTTACTGGCGCGCACCTTTCTTAACCAGTTGAGCAATAACGTCATAAAAACCATTAATACCCTGGGCGACGGTAGTGGGACTAAGGGACCGACCTTTATCCAGGACTGGAAAAAGTTTTTGGGGGAGGCGGAGAGTATGGGACTCAACCAGTTTCGCGCCCAGGTCGGCTATCTGGTGCAAAACAATATCACCTGCGACAGCCTAAAACAGCCGCTGGGCAAGATATTTAATAGCGAGGCGGTGGGCAGTGTTAATATTGGCGGCTTTTTGGATAAGCTGCGCCATGGCGCCTTAGCGGATTACCAGACCGCTCTTAAGTGTACCGTCCCCAAGGCAGTGAGTGATGAGTTTGAAAAAGACTTCAAGCTGGGCGGCGGTTGGGATACCTGGGAGCGCATGTTGGAGCCACAAAACAACCTCACCGGCGNGGCGAATGTATTTTTTTTGGTGAGACCGTTACTCCGGCCAAAATCCTGGGTGAGGGGGCGGCTGGTTGGCTGGATAACAACAGCAAGTGGCTAGTCGGCTCCGACGAGCTTTCTGAGGTATTGATGAATATCGCTGGCGCCGCGCTCAACCGCTTAAGTAGTTGGTCGGGGGTAGGCTTTAATTCCGGTACTAATAGCGACAAGGAGGTGGATGCTCCAACTACTCCCGACTCCACCACCAATGGGCTACAACAGCAGTACACCCAACAGCAGTCCCAGGATAATGCTACTTTTATGCGCAGCCAGCAACTTCTGGAGTGTAAAAGCAAATGTTCGGCTGGCGACACCGCCTGCACTACGTCCTGTGAACAGCGCTATGACTCAACTACCCCATGACACCCATTAAGCGTTACTTAAATTTTAAGACCGCCGGCTGCCTCACGGCCGGTTTATTGGTGGTTTTTGTTGCTCTTCTTCCTGCTCCGGCCTCCGCTGAGTGGAGCCTGGTCGGTTTCGCTAATGATGCCATCAGCGGGATGTTCCTTACGGTCTTGGGCTTGTTTTTGAGTTTTCTCGGTAAACTATTGTCTCTGGACCACTTTTCGGGATTTCGCCAATATGTTCTTTATCTTGGCGTTAGTTTTTACCGCCTTCGCCGCCATCCTCGATTTAAAACAGTACCAGTGGCAAAAGCTCTTGGTGCGGGTGATCATTGCTGCCTTTATGATCAACTTCAGTTTTGCCATTTGCTTGTTTGTTATTGATATCTCCCATACCGTCACCCAGATCGCCAGCAACCTAATCGGCAACGACATTGGGGGGAATATTGGCGCCGCCCTGCAGTTAAACAAGATTAATCCCCAGGCGATCGGCCAGGAGGCGGTCAGTGCCGGATCAGCTTCGGTCAGCGCTGTTAATGGCATCGCTAATACGGTCATCAGCTCGATCTTTATGACTATCTTGGTGGGCATCGCGGCGGTGTCTTTAATTACCGCCAGCGGCTTTTTGTTTGTCCGCATTCCCTACTTGTGGGTTTATATCATTTTCTCGCCCTTGGCCTGGACAGCGGCAATCTTTAATAAGACTACATATGATAATTGGCGTAGAGACTTTGTCGCCTGGGCCTTCTTCCTGCCTTATTACATGTTTATGCTCTTCTTTGGTCTACTCCTGATTAGCAAGCGGGCAGATATTGAAAGTGCCCTACACCTGGCCAATCCGGGCAACGTGATTGATGGTTTTAAGTTTGCCTTCCAGGATATCTTTTTCTACGTGCTGGCTATTGGCGTCCTGCTCTGGGGATTGAGAGCGGCCAAAAAGGCCAGTTTCGCCACTGGCACCGCCGCGCAAACCTACATGGATAAGATCAGTGGCGCGGTAAATACCTGGGCTAAAAACAAAACCTACATCAACGCCATGCAGAAGGGCTGGTCACAGAAGGTCGCCAACATTAAAGACAAGGGCTTCCAGAATAAAACGCTTAATAAGTGGGTCTACGGTGGCGAACGCTCGGAAAAACTGCGCGAGGCCGGCGTGGCCGGTGCGGACTGGTTTAATAAACTGACGCCCGGAGAAAGGATAGCGGCCCGCGGAGCCCGCGGTCGCCTAGAAGATAAGTACCGGAAGGAGGATATTGATTACGCCTACAAGATGGTGGACGAGGACAAGGCCAATCTAAGCAAAGTGAAGCTAGAAGAACGCATTCAGAAAGCTAGCGGCCTAGAATACCTCGCCTTGGCCAAGATGCGAGCAGAAAAAGGCTGGGTACCCAAAGGAGAGCAGGGTATGAACGAGGTAAAGCGTGCCATGGCTGAAGCGGATGCAAATAGCGCCTTCACCAGAGAATATTTAAGCACCTTGGATAAAAATAACTTTACTGACGTATTCGACAGTATTGGAGAGATGGAAAACGCGGTCAACGACAAAGACACGCCGGCTAAATTAAAAAAGGCTCTGCTTAAAAATATGGCCAAGAATGGCCGCATTATTAGCCAGGAAATGTTTAAACAGCTACTACAAGAATCTATCAACGATAGCAAGGAAGACAAAGATAAGATCGAAGAAAGTCTTAAGAAAAATATTAAGAATATTGCCCGCAGCAAAAAGGGCCGCCGCGACATGCTGGCCGACCCAAATACCGACAAAGAGATTAAGCGCCTATTGGCCGAAAAGATGGCCACCGATGATGAGATAAATAGCTCGGCGGCCTATGCTTTAGCTTTAAAGGTCTTTGGTGGCGAGAATGACCCCCGCTCCATTGATTTGCGGGCAAACATAGCCAAGAAGAATCCACTACTAAACACCCAGATAACCACCGACGAGGTGACCGATAAGCTGGCCCGAGGAGTACCGCTTGAGGATATTCATCCAGAAGACAGAAGGTATACTCGTGAGAATTATCTATCTAATCTAGCCACAGCTATACAAAAAGCTAGTCCCGAAGCACTGGCTAACGCTGACCTAAAGGATTTCTGGCAAAATGATGATTTTAAAACTTTAATGCAGGAGCGCGTAACAGAATTGGAGGGTAAGGACGGAACCAAGGCCAATGCCGAGGGGACTTTCTTTAAGGCCGGGGCTGGGTATAAATTCATCGAGCGGATTGAGAAGGAACTAGAGAAATCGCCTGACCCAGAGAAACAAAAAGAGCTTGATAAACTAAAGCCTAAAGCACAAATTGTCCAATTTAATCCGGCAGGCGGCGGTCAATCTGGGGGGAGCGGCCAGTCGGGACAGGGCCAACCAGGCCAAGGCGGAGGCAATCCACCGCCGCCAGAGTCACCCCGCCGTCCGATTGGTTTTAGACCGACCGGCGGCACCCCGGGGACACCCCCTCCTAACTCAACTAGCACCGCCAACCCCAACAACACCATTAACCTCCGCGATGAAAATTCCTAAAAATTCCAAAAATTAATAATTAAAAATTACTTCTTATATGCGCTTCCAAGTACCACAATTCATTGAGACCGAGGATGTGCTGTTCGCCAGCTTTACCTTAAAGCAGTTTTTGATTATCGCCGCTGGGGTGATTATCATCTTCATCGCCTTCTCAATCTTTGAGCTAAGTTTTGCTTTTTTTGTCATTGCTGGCGTAGTAGGGGGAGGCTCCCTTTATATCGCCAAGGGGAGCATCGAAGGCGTGCCAGTCTACACCTATCTAGTTTACGCCGTTCAGTTCCTCACCCAGAGCAAACAGTATCGCTATGACAGCACTCCCAATGATGACCCTTTGGCTAATCTGCCCAAGTATGACCAATCTTAACCAGGCCACTGCTAACTTTGTCGCACTCCGCGAAATCCGAGACGACTTGGTTGTCTTAAAAGACGGCGCTTTGCGTCTGCTGATCCGGGTTGGCTCTACCAACTTTGACCTCAAATCAACTGATGAACAGGGGGCGATCATCAAAGGGTTCCAGGATTTTCTTAACTCGCTCGATTATTCCCTCCAGATTGTCATAAACTCCCGCCGCCTAGACGTAAAAAAATACCTAGAGGGTGTTGGCACAATCGTGAGCCAAATTCAAAACGAGCTACTCAAGGTGCAAGGGCAGGAGTACCTGCGCTTTGTTGGCGGGTTAGCGGAATTGGGCAACATTATGTCTAAGCAGTTCTATGTTGTCATCCCATATCAAGCGGTGGATATTGGCGCCCTAAAACAAGGGTTAACCGAAAAAATTAGAAGTATCTTTAAGCCCGGTGCCAGTAGCGCCAGCCCCACCATTCCAGACAGCGCGCTAGCCGAGTACCGCACCCGTATTTTACAGCGGGCCGATGTGGTGCTTTCTGGGATCCAGGGCATGGGACTGCGCGCCGAGATTGTCGGCACTGATGATTTGAAAAAGATTTTTACTGGCCTATATAACCCGCAATAATGGGAGAAAAAACTAATTCCAACCAATTTGATGTCCAGATCGCGCCCAGCGCTATTAAGGTAAATAGCGGGGATTTGCAGTTGGGTGACAAACTGGTGCGTACCTTGTTTATCTCGCTTCTGCCGCGCTTCCTGACCGCTAACTGGTTCGCGGATATTATTAATCTCGATCGGGTGTTTGACGTCTCAATTTATGCTCATCCCGAAGATGGCGGCAAAATCTTAAAAACGCTCCGCGACAAATTGGCTCGCTTGCAGGCCCAGGCCATGGAAGAGGAGGAGCAGGGCAAGGTGCGCAATCCAGTCCTAGAGACGGCACTGCAGGATATTGAAGACCTGCGCGACAAACTGCAGCAGGGCACTGATCGCTTCTTTCAATTCGGTCTTTATATCACCCTCTACGCCACCAATGTTAAGGAGCTAGACGAAGTCCAGGCCAAGATCAAGGGCATTTTAGACGCCCAGTTGATCTATCTGCGGCCAGCTACCTTCCGGATGGCCGAGGGCTTTAACTCCACCCTGCCACTGAACAGCGACAAGCTACTTAATCACATTCCACTCAATACCGAGCCACTATCTTCGGTTTTCCCTTTTGTTTCTTACGACCTGACACGCGAAGATGGCATCCTCTATGGTATTAACACCCACAATAACTCACTGATCCTATTTGACCGTTTTAGCCTGGAAAATTACAACACGGTGGTTTTTGGCGTCTCGGGCGGTGGCAAGAGCTACACCGTTAAGTTGGAGCTGCTGCGCAATCTAATGATGGGCACCGAGGTATTTATTATTGACCCCGAAAACGAGTATCAATACCTAGCTAATACGGTCGGTGGTTCGGTGGTTAACGTCTCCATCTCTTCCGATAGCCATATTAACCCCTTTGATATTCCCAAACCGCAGGCGGACGAGTCGTTCAGCGATGTCTTTCGCACCCACGTACTTGACTTGACTGGCTTATTTAAATTAATGCTAGGAGCAGTCACCCCCGAAGAGGAGGCTTTATTAGATGAGGCAATTATCCAAACTTACGCTTTAAAAGATATCACTCCGGCTGGCGATAACTCGGGCGGACAGACACCACTCCTATCTGACTTTCGTAACATTATTGAGGGCTTAGCGGGTGCTGAATCCTTGGTCACGCGTATTAAAAAGTATACCGATGGCACCTACGCTGGCTTTCTCAACCAACCTACCAATGTGCCGCTAGACAAACAGTTGGTGGTGTTTAGCATCCGCGATATGGAGGAGGAGTTAAAGCCGATTGCGATGTACTTGGTATTAAACTATATCTGGTCCAAAGTGCGCACGGAGCGTAAAAAACGCATCTTGGCGGTAGACGAGGCCTGGCTGTTACTGAAGTACGAGGCGGGGGGATTATTCCTCTTTAATATCGCCAAGCGGGCGCGTAAATATTATCTCGGCCTAACCACTATCTCCCAAGACGTGGCGGATTTTCTTAACTCGCAATACGGCAAGGCGATTGTCACTAACTCCTCGATCCAGGTACTGCTCAAACAATCGCCGGCCACCATTGAACTGGTGCAAAATACCTTTCACCTGACTGATTCGGAGAAATTCTACCTACTGGAGGCCACTATTGGTCATGGCTTATTTTTCGCTGGCAACAATCACGTCGGTATCCGCGTGGTAGCCTCTTACGCGGAAGACCAAATTATCACCTCCGACCCGCGCCAGCTGCTCGAGATTGCCAGGGCCAAAAAAGAACTGGCAAGAATAGACAGCGAAGTAAAATAGTCTCTGTCCTGCCGAAATTGTAAACCGAAGTTGGTTAAACTATGGCAGTCTGACTACTAAAATACCCACCATGGATGACTCTATCCGGGCCGCGGCTCGCTCCGCCAGGCTACAGTTAGCACAGACTCGCCAGGCGGTAACTAAGGAGATTAGCGACTTAGCCAAAACTGGCCGGAGTTTTGGTAAACCGTCAAAATTTAAGTATGGCGTCCTTTTTACTCTGGCGGTTATTGTTGATATTGTTGATTTTCTAGACCTAACCGGTGTTGGCCTAATTGTCGCCAGAATTTTTGCTTTTCTCTGCTCGGTGTTGATGTTCCTTATCTTTTGGTTTAGTAACACTAAACAGACGGAGGCAGCTAAGTTCAGTGACGACTTAGTTGGTATAGCGGATAGGATCGCCACAAATATCGATCATATTAACCGTCTGGCCGTGAAATACACACGCTTGGCTAGAAGAATACCAGCCCTACGTAAGTCGGCAATCCGGGTCTATAAAATCGCTAAGAAAAACCCGGTCGGTAAGTTTGTGGCTGCCGCGACAATTAATTTAATTCCTTTTCTGGCGGTCCTGCCTTGGCAAACGATTGGCGTCTACTTAAGTTACCGTGACGAGAAAAGTACCTATCGCATCGCCCAGGAAGAATCGGAAAAAGCCGCTTTTGCCCTCCAGGGGCAACTACAAACCCAACTACCAGATGATATCGACGAGGCTGATTTAGATGATGAAGAATTGGCGGCCTAGGGCCAAAATGTTAAGATAAATCTATGCAACGCGGATGGTTGATCACTCTAATTATTGTAATGGCGGTAGCCGCCTCCACTTTAATTACTTATTTGGTAGTGCGCCCAACCAGCCCCGGTCTCTCCGCCAACTTAACTGATACCCTGTCGGGGTTCTCCGAAGACCAGCCTTTAGACTCCACTTATAGCACCGCCAATGATGCCGCCCGCCTGGAGCGGCTTAGTACTAGCTCGGTTTTGGGGCCAGCCTTAAGCCCAGATGGGCGCAAGGTAGTTTACCTGGAACGCACCAGTGGGCAACTAATGGCTAGTGATTTTTCTGGCAAAACCAACACCCCTTACCAAACCACCGTCTTGACTGGCAGCGACACCCTAATCTGGGAGCGGGACGCGACCACGCTCTTGGCCCGCCAGGCCTACCAAGGAAAGCTACGTTGGCTGTACCACCGCCTAGATGGCACAGCCGCCATCCTGTTAGCGGAAAACATCAGTAGCCCGGTCTTTTCTCCGACTGGAAACAAGCTTGCTTATTTATATTTTGACCCTGCCAGCCAGACAGGGAATATTAGCCTTGCCAATCCGGACGGCAGTAATTTTTCCCCGCTAATACCCACCCGACAGGATAGTCTCATTATTGACTGGCTTGATTCAGATCACCTGCTTTTTAGTAAAAA
>Ga0076050_110_pt1 | contig 8515 bp, 8 predicted proteins | sample RifGroB1_FD_68081 | JGI IMG/M metagenome (GOLD analysis project Ga0076050, IMG submission 68081) | Parcubacteria bacterium GW2011_GWB1_48_6
AATCAACCGCTGATGATCTGCGGGAGTTTTATAACCTTCCAGCCGAAAAGATTTCCGTTATTCACTCCGGGATCGGCTCAGAATTCTTTGAGGTCCGTCCTCAACTAATTGAGGACGGACCTCAACGGAATTTGCCGGAAAAGTATTTTCTTTCGCTCGGTACGATTGAGCCGCGTAAAAATATTGCGGGAGTGGTCCGTGCTTTTGATACGCTTAAGACTAGCGGCCAAGTTGGAGCCGATGCCCACTTGGTGATCGCCGGTAATTTAGGCTGGGATTATGCTGAAGTGAAGAACTTAATTACCAAGTCGTCTTGGCAAAAGCAGATCAAACTGCTCGGTGCGATTAAACCAGAAAACCTGCCCGAACTTTATCAGCGGGCTAAGGTTTTTGTTTATCCCAGTTTTTTTGAGGGCTTTGGCTTTCCACCCTTAGAAGCGATGGCCAGCGGCGTGCCAGTGATCGCGGGGAATAACTCCTCTTTTCCGGAGACGCTCGGCCAGGCAGCGCTATTAGTGGATTCTTACAGCCAGACTGAACTCGCCACCGCCATGGCAGCGGCCTGGAATGACCAGTCTTTGCGCTCCAAATTGATTGCCAACGGCCAAAAACAGTCTAAAAACTTCAGTTGGCAGAAAGCCGCTGAAGAAACTCTCTCGTTGGCAGAAAGCCGCTGAAGAAACTCTCTCGGTGTTGATAAGGTCAGCCCAATAAATCAGATTACTGGGGTATAATTAGCTTAGTGACACCCCGTGAAAAGCGAGAAAATTTAGGGGTGATGTTTGATGTTAAACCGGTTACGCTCACCGGCGAAGTTGATGTTGCCAAAATTGAAGCGGTGATGCCAGTCATTAATCTACGGGCGGCGGAAGCGGCCACGCCACCAGTTACTCTGGCAATCGCGGAGACCACCGATCAATCCAAGGCTAGAGCTATTGCGCTAGTCCAACCAGAGCGGGATTTAAAAACTCAACTACACGCCCACTTCTCGCAGGCCCTACAGGAGACTACCTCGCCGCAAGCCATTCTAGCAGCAGTGGGCGGAGAGCTATACTCCGGCAGGCCAACGCCCTCGCCACGGCGTAATCTGGTGCCAACTAATTTGGAACTAGACTTATCTGGCCAGGCGATCATTCCCCGGCTTTCGATTAGGAACGCCGCGTCCGTGGAAAATTTAATTAATCTGACCGAGATCGGTTCACGGGCCAATTTCCAACCCAAGAATGTCAGTAAACCACTGGCGCCACGCGCGGTTAGCTACGCCCCTACTTTAGCGGGTAAGGAGGTAGATTACTGGATTAATAACTCTCCCAGCAAGCAAGAGGCGGCTTTAGCAGAACTAACCAGAGCTAAATTTAACGCTCCCCAGCCAGCAGTTACTACTTGGATGGAAAAACGGCCACGGTTACCACAGTATAAAGAGAGTCTCTTAACTCCCGATATTGTCAATGCCGAGTTTTCACACCCAGGCAGTCAGACTACCGTCTTGGCGCCTGTGGCGCCCATCCCTGGGGACGAAAAACATCGGCAAAAATCTCGGCACTGGGCGTCCCGGTCCAGAAATTGCCTTGGCGCCTGCGGCGCCGTCCCGCCGGGAGGGATTTCAACAAAAAAGCAACATCGGCACTGGGACGTCAAGTCGCGCTGGCTGTTTGGCGCGGCCGGTTTGATTGTCCTGGTGGGCGTGGGCGCACACTGGAATGACAAGGATAAAGTACTGCAGTCGAGCAGTCAGGCGGTGGACAATCTGGAAACTGCCAAGACGGATATTGCCAACTTTCAATTCGCCAAAGCGGCTAATAGCTTCGCGCTGGCTTATGATAATTTTTCCGAGGCCTCGGGGACGCTAAACTTATTAGGTAGTTCGCTCACTGCTTGGCTGGGTGACGTGCCGGGTCTAGAGCAGTTAAAATCAGCCAAAAATGTGATTGAGGTTGGGCAGGAGATGTCCGCGGCCGGCGAGCAAGTGGCCCTGGCTTTGGAGAAGTTTTATCAAACCAACTGGACTAGTTTTATGGGCTATCAAACTGGCAAGCGGCCGCAATCGCTTGTCACTCTGGTTAGTGAATTTAGACAGGCGTTAGTTTTTGCTCAGGAAAAGGTTAACCATTCTGGCCAGCTTTTAGCGGTAGTGGAAACGGAAACTTTACCGGCCGACAAGCAGGCCCAATTCGGAGAATTGAAAGCCAAGCTACCAGACTTGCAGGGGTTTATTGATAACGCGGTAGAGTATACCGATTGGCTAATCGCGGCGCTGGGCGAGGAGGCACCCAAAAAATATTTACTGATGTTTGAAAACAACTCCGAACTGCGGCCAACCGGTGGCTTTCCCGGTAGCTACGCTCTAATTGGTTTTAATCGCGGCTTATTGAGCGACCTAAAAGTAGACGATATTTACAACATTGATGGGCAGGCCAAAGAAAATATCGTGCCGCCCCAAGAGCTGCAGCATATCACTCCCACCTGGGGGATGCGTGATGCTAACTGGTTTACCGACTTTCCGACCTCCGCCAAAAAGATTATGGAGTTTTACCAGGAGCTAAATGGCGGTCCGGAAGTCGATGGCGTAATCGCCATTACCCCCACGATTATTACGCGCATTTTAGAAGTGACCGGCCCGATTGACCTGCCGGAATACAGTCTGCGCTTGGACAGTAACAATTTTGTCGCTACCATTCAGAATGAGGTGGAGTATGGTGATAACCGCGCGCAGCCTAAACAAGTGGTGGTGGACTTCGTACCACGCTTTATTAAAAAGTTAAGCCAGCAGGATAAAGCGCAATGGACTAAAATATTGCAGATTATTCTGGGAGGCGTGGATGAAAAGCAGGTCTTGGCTTATTTTGCCGATCCTAAACTGGAGGCAGTGGTGGTGAAGAATAATCTGGCGGGAGAGGTCAAAACTACCGCGGGGGATTATCTCTCTATCGTGCATACCAATGTCAAGGGTTCAAAGACTGACGCGGTGATTGATAATAGCTATAACCTGGAAGTGGTGCAGTTAGAGGATGGCTCGCTCGAGCATACGCTAAAGATCACGCGCACCCACAAGGGTGGCAGGGAAAAGTACGGTTTTTACAATCGCAAAAATCCTGACTGGGTGCGGGTTCTGGTGCCAGCCAATGCTAAGTTTATTGGCATTGATGGCAATACCCGAGTTGCCTATCAGCCTTTGATCAGCTATGCTCTGGGCGAGTTTAAGCACGACCCCGACCTCACCCGTTATGAGGCTAATCGGGAACGTTTATCTGGCGGAGTGGAGAGTTTTAACGAAACTGGAAAAAAAGTTTTTGCCTTCTGGTTGGAAACCGAGCCCCAGCAGAGCCGCACCGTAACTTTGCGCTATATTACCCCACCGGCCTCGCCTACCGAACAATATCTTTTATTATGGCAAAAGCAGGCGGGAGTGATTGGCGAGCAACTGGCTTTTTCTTTCGATCCTTCAACTGGCAAGCAAGTTATCTACCAATACCCAGAGCTGGATCTTAGAGGTGAAAAGCTTGTCTTACAGCAGTTGCTGAATAAAGATCTGGCAGTGGGAATTAAGTTTCAATAAAGATGATCGCTTATCTCAAGTCGCACGCGCTATTGCGAGCTGGACTACTGCTCGCTTTTTTTAATTTACTTTCACGCGTAGTGGGCCTGGTGCGCGACCGGATTTTGGTAGGCCGCTTTGGCGCCGGCGACGTGCTAGATGTTTATTACCTGGCCTTCAATCTTCCCGATTTCATCTTTAATCTATTGGTGGCCGGCGCACTGGCGGCCGCTTTCATTCCGGTTTTTATTGAGTACAAAGAAAAACAACAACCAGGCGAGGAGTGGCGGTTAGCCAGTAACTTTTTAAACTTTCTTTTTGTCGCCGTGGCAGTGGTGGGGGCGGTGATGTTTTTCTTGGCGCCTTGGCTGATCGCTTTGATCGCGCCTGGTTTTTCCCTAGCCAAGCAGGCGGACGCGGTGCTGTTTACCCGCGTGATGTTGCTTAGTCCTTTGATTTTCGCCGTTAGCGGAGTGGTCGGCTCGATTTTGCAAGCCTTTAATCGTTTTCTGGCTTTCGCGCTAGCGCCCACTATTTATAATCTGGGCATTATCTTTGGCGCGCTAGTCTTGGTGCCACAGTTTGGGCCGATTGGCTTGGCATATGGAGTAGTGGTCGGCGCCTTGGCGCATCTGTTGGTGCAGTGGGGGGCGGCATTGCGATTGGGGTTTGCTTGGCGTCCAATCTTTACTTTAGCTGATAACGGCTTGCGCAGGATTTTTAAGCTGATGATTCCGCGCACTCTAGGACTGGTCGCGGGGCAGGTTAACTTAATTGTTTTGAATGCTTTAGCTACTACCGTGGGGGTGGGTAGTGTAGCGCTTTTAACTATTGCCAATAACTTTCAATATCTGCCGATTGCCTTAGTTGGAATCTCGGCGGCGGTAGCGGCCTTCCCTACGCTGTCACGCGATGCCCTACAACAGGACCGCAGTATTTTTATTCGGCGTCTCAATTATATTCTTAAACGCCTGCTCTGGTTAATTATCCCCGCCTCCATTGTCTTTTATCTCTTGGTGGATTGGATACTGCGCATCTTGCTACAAACGGGCTATTTTCAAGCGGCTGACGTAACCATTCTAGGGCAGGTCTTGCGTATGTTTATTCTGGGTATTTGGGCGCAGACCTTAATTCCCACGTTAGCGCGCGCGTTTTACGCTTTGCAAAATACCATCACGCCAGTGGTAATTAGTATTGCTTCCATCGCGGTAAATATTGGCCTGGCCTATTATTTTGTTTCAGTTTTGGGTTGGGAGCTATCTGGTCTGGGTCTGGCCTTTAGCATGGCTGGGATTCTGAATGTCGCTTTATTGTGGATCTTTCTGTGGAGAAAATTGCGTCAGAGTTAAAAATCAGGTAATCTGGCAGGTCTAGGACATATGAATAACATCCGCAACTTTTGTATTATTGCGCATATTGATGCTGGCAAGTCCACCTTAGCGGATAGACTTTTAGAATTAACCGGTACGATTGAAAAACGCAAAATGCAGGACCAAATGCTTGATCAGATGGAGCTAGAACGCGAACGGGGTATTACCATTAAGCTCCAGCCGGTCAGGATGAAATACAAGGAATATATTCTGAATTTGATAGATACTCCTGGGCATGTTGATTTCACTTACGAGGTCTCGCGCTCATTGGCGGCGGTGGAGGGCGCTATTTTATTAATCGATGCCACTAAGGGTGTGCAGGCACAAACCCTGGCCAACCTAACTCTGGCGCAAAAACAGAAGCTTACTATTATTCCGGTTATTAATAAGATTGACGCGCCAGCCGCTCGCGTGCCAGAAACCGAGCAGGCCGTGGCCCACCTCTTAAATATTGATTCGGGCGAAATTATCAAGATCTCCGCCAAGACCGGAGAAAATGTCGATCAAGTTTTGCGGGCGGTGGTGGAAAAAGTTTCTCCGCCCAAATTTTCTGGCGAAAACTTGGACGGGCAGGTCCCCCTGCAAGCTCTTATATTCGATTCCACCTTCGATGCCTACAAGGGAGTGATTGCTTTTGTGCGGGTGTTTTCTGGTGAACTGAAAGCGGGCGAGCGGATTAAACTGGGAGCAGTGGGAGCACAGAGTGAGACTATCGAGGTGGGCTATTTCGCTCCCCAACTAATAAAACAACCAATTATTGGCGCTGGCGAGATTGGCTATATCGCCACTGGTATTAAAACTCCCGGGTTGGTAAAAGTGGGTGATACCATTTTAAAAGCCAATGAATCTGGTAGTGCCCTGTCTGGCTACCAAGAGCCGGAGCCGATGGTCTTTGCTAGTTTTTATCCCGAAGACTCGGACGACTTTGACGAATTGAAAGATGCCTTGGCTAAGTTAAAACTGACTGATGCCGCGCTCTTTTTTGAACCAGAAAGCTCACCGGCACTCGGCCGCGGTTTTCGTCTGGGATTTTTGGGCATGTTACATATCGAAATTATTAGTGAAAGATTAAAGCGCGAATTTGATTTGGATTTAATTATCTCCTCGCCGACCGTGGAGTATGAGGTCACTAACAATAAAGGGGAAATTGAAAAAATTCGTTCCGCCTCACAACTGCCCGATCCCAGTTTTATCAAAGAGATCAAAGAGCCAGTTTGTCGGCTAGACATTATCGTGCCCAATCAGTACTTGGGTGGCGTGATGAATTTAGTTAGTGAGATACGCAATCAATATCTTAGTACAGAGTATTTAAGCAAGGAGATCGTCCAGCTGACTTATCAGGTACCGTTCGCGGAAATTGTCTCAGATTTTTATGATCGCCTAAAAAGTGTCAGTTCGGGTTATGCCTCCATGAGTTACTCGCCCAGCGGTTATCAAGTTGAGGATTTAGTGCGCTTAGATATCTTAGTGGCGAGCGAACCAGTGGAGCCGTTTTCTAAAATTGTGCCACGGGCGCAGGCAGTGGCGATTGGACGGGCGATTGTGGCTAAGTTAAAAGAGGTAGTGCCCAAGCAGTTATTCGCTGTTATCTTATATTAGCGCGATGCGCAAGGATGTGACGGGGTATTTGTATGGGGGAGATATTACCCGCAAGAAGAAGTTGTTGGAAAAACAGAAGCGGGGCAAGGAGCGGATGAAGGCGACAGGACGGGTGAATATTCCGCAGAGCGTGTTTCTGGAGATGCTAAAAAAGTAGCGCTCGCCCATTGGCTTGGATTATTCCTGCGCGCTCCTCAATAAAACTAGCTGCGCAGCCTCGCCAAGCTAGCTAAAAAATAGGGCCTCTTCCACGTTAAGGCCCCGCTCACAAAGCGGGGCCTTAAGTTATATCTCCGATTTATTTATCACCGCTCCGCTTCGGACTGCTCGACTGCTTTATAGAGTTTCCGCTCGTTTTACGAATAATCCAAGCCAACGGGCTTGCTCTTGTTGAAAAAGAAATTTAGCAATCAAAAACCGCGAACAATCGGCGCAGGGGACTGACCCATACGCTGACTGTCCGCGGCCGGGGAACTACTCGGTGTCTTTTTTGCTGAACCTACGAAAATACTCTTCTTGCTCCTTGCCCACCTCGAATCCGGCGAATTTTGCCAGGCTGAGGTACGTCTCATAAGTTTTCGGCTTTTCTATAGCTCTTATGAGCAGTATGCCGGCTAGATGCTGCCGAGACACAAAAAGACTGATGAAGTCTCGGTACTTATTGATGTCTTCTTCCTGGCTCTTTGTTATCCTTTCTAGTCTCTGGTTTTCACCAGAAAGCCAGAGCACCAAGAGCACCCCACCGACTACAAAGGCTGCGATCATGATATATTCCATATCAATCCTCCCTCAATCCTTTTTTTAGTTGCTTGCCGTTTTTCGATTCACCCCATCTATCTATTATAACTCTTTTCGAGACTAGCGTCAATAGTAAATTGCCTCCGTTTTCTTAATTTGTTAGTATACTCTTATGAAAGTGGAAGAAATTAAGGAAAAAATTATACCAATCTTAAAACAAGCTGGCGTGATTCGTTCGGCGATTTTTGGTTCCTACGCGCGGGGGGAAGAGACAGCGACTAGTGATTTAGATATTCTAGTGGACTTGCCAGAGGATAAATCCCTCTTGGATTTAATTGGTCTACAGCAAACGCTAGAGGAAAGTTTACATATTAAAGTAGATGTTCTGACTTATGATTATCTTCATCCTCGATTACGTGACTATATTATGCACGATCAAATTCCAATCCTATGAGCAAAGATAGTTCAATTTTTATCGACCATATTTTAGAGTCTATCGCGGCAGTGGAGGAATACACCGCTGGTTTATCTAAAGAAGATTTTTTGAATGGGCGCCAGATACAAGACGCTGTGATTAGGCGCTTAGAGGTAATCGGTGAAGCAGCTAGGCATTTGCCGCAAGAAACTAGAAATTTGTATTCTGAAGTGGAATGGAAGCAGATCGTTGCCCTGCGTAATTTATTGATTCATGAGTATTTTGGCGTAAACCTAGATTTAGTCTGGAAAGTTGTGCAGAGCGATGTGCCAAAATTGAAAAGTTTACTAGTTCGGATGCAGGAAAAAGTTGCCTAATTTTTTCCAAATCAAAAACCGCGGACAATCGGCGCAAGGGACTGACCTATGCGCTGACTGTCCGCGGTAAAGTTCTAGTCTTTCGAGAGCGTTTTTAAGGGGGTCCACCACCCTTTCGGACAGTATATATACATACTCCCAAAAAAACAATCAAGAAAGTAAACACTACAATGAGTTCTTTCATCGAATCTCCTTCCCGGCTTAAGGTTGGACAATATTAATAAAACAACTTTTTAACGCGACTGTCAATCTTAACGTAAATTTGGTCATTTTTTGTATAATTCTCATATGTTTAGTAAACAAGCCATACGGATAATTGGGATGGTGGTGGCAGTGTTGATTATCATTAGTTTGGTGCTGTTTGAGGCGGCTTTTCTTCTGGTCTAATTCCCATGTTAAATTTTTTTCACACTAAATATTTTACTATTGTAGCCATTGCGGTGGTTGGTGTTTTGGGCGTGGCGGTTTGGCGGCAGGAGCC
>Ga0076050_112_pt1 | contig 8029 bp, 9 predicted proteins | sample RifGroB1_FD_68081 | JGI IMG/M metagenome (GOLD analysis project Ga0076050, IMG submission 68081) | Parcubacteria bacterium GW2011_GWB1_48_6
AAGCTAGTTATGGAGATTGAGAGTGACGGCACTATCAGCCCGCGCGAAGCATTGCGCAACTCGCTAGACATTATTTTAAACCACTTTACCGCGCTGCAGGGTAGCTTAGGTGGCGATGGTACCTCCAGTTCAGACAAGAGTGAAGATACCACCGAACTGGAAGCAGAGTTAAACGGGGGCGAAGATATAGAGACTCCCGAGCTATCCGAAGAAACCGAAGAAAAAGCCGTTAAAGCGAAGAAAAGGAGTAAAAAATAGTTTTCTATAAACTAAAAACTATCAACTATAAACTGTTCTGATGCAGCATCTAAAGAAAAATCGAAAGTTTAACCGTACCAATAAGCAGCGCCAGGCGCTGTTAGTTGGCTTGGTCAAAAATTTAGTACAGCATGAGCGGATTACTACCACTGTCGCCAAGGCCAAGAGCTTACGTCCGATGGTAGAGAAGTTGATTACGCATGGCCGCGCTGGTTCGACCGGCTCACCCCGAACCCTGGCCAAGCGGCGCTACCTAGCTACCCGTACCGATGCCACTACCGCCAAGAAGATTTGTGATACCATTGCACCGCGCTATACTGGGCGAGCTGGTGGCTATACCAGAATTATCAAATTGCCGCCTCGACCGAGTGATTCCTCGCCAATGGCCATAATTGAATTCGTAAAGTAATACCCTAACAAGATTTATGCAACACGAAATTGACGCAACTAATAAATCATTCGGCCGCCTAGCTAGCGCGGTGGCGGTTTTACTACGCGGCAAAGATCAGCCGACTTTTCAGGCGCGCATTATGCCAACTGCTCGAATTACGGTAACTAATCTCAAGAAGCTTAAATTTACTGGCAAGAAGATGGAGCAAAAGGTCAACTACCACTACTCTGGTTATCCCGGCGGTATGAAAGAGCGGCCGCTAGAAACCGAGTGGGTTAAATTTCCCCAGCGGGTTTTTCGCCGAGCAGTTTATGGTATGCTCCCAAAGAATAAACAGCGCGATCAGATAATTAAGCATCTTAGTTTTAAATAACGTATGGCCACTAAAGCCAAAATTAAAGAACCAAAATTAACCGATGGGATTAAGAGCGAGCCCAGCAACACGGTTGCGCCGGTAGTTGAAGAGCGAGAAGAGGCACGTGACGAGAAGTATTATGAGTCGGTGGGGCGCCGTAAGAACGCTATCGCGCGCGTACGTTTAATTACCCGAAAATCTACTGATAGTAGCAATGATGATGAGCGGGCGATTTTAAACGTCAACGGCAAGGATTACTTTGACTATTTCAAAGAGAAAGAATTACACGAGGTAGTGGAGGGCCCTTTTCGTAAACTAAAGTCACTTAATCGTTTTAAGGCTACCATCAAGGTGTTGGGTGGTGGCATTCGCGGCCAGGCGGACGCGATCGCGCATGGCCTAGCCCGCTCGTTAATTTTATTTGACGCTAATTTTTCTAAAAAACTAGCACCGAAAGGTGCTTTTAGTTATCTAAACTTCCAATTGGTAAGTACGCCGTTTGCTAGGCGATAGACATAGTTGCCGTCAGTGTCGTACCAGAGACGACTTTTGAAATCCAGGGGGACGAGCGTAAAAATATTAACACCGCCACGGGTGTCGCTTTCAATCACTTTTCCGCCAGTTAATTGTTCAGTGATCAGGGCACGGGAGTCAGTGTGCCAATAAATATTGCGAATAATATCTGGGGTGCTTTGCAAAAGCTCACGCTCACCCGCCAGGCGATACGGCTGCTGGTCGTTATTTTTTAGCCATAGTTGCCAAACTTCATGGGTAGTGTGCCAGGCCAGTACCCGCTCATTTGGGGAAATAGCATAGTGACTCACGCCCTCGGCTAAGATTGTTAAGGCACCATCATGTAAGCGATAGAGTTTTTTGTTAGTCAGTAACAGCCTGCCATCAGCATAATTAGCTAAGGACTTAATCGTTTCATCACTGGCCAGGATATCACTACTTAACAATTGCCGCGCGCCGCCCTGGGCATCAGCCTGCCATAGCTGGTGTTTCAGTGTGTCGCTGTAAAAAATATTGCCGGAACGGTCCAGCCAAAAGGATTTAACGTTATTGATTAGTGTAGCGGTAAGCCTGGAAGTTAAATCATAGCGGCGAAGTGCGCTACCCTCAAGATAGTAGGCCTGGTTATTAAAAAGCATAGCGCGCGATATAATATTGGCACTAGTTGAATTTAGAGGTGAGACCGTACGGTTATCAAAATTGATTTGCAGCGTAGTTTCCCCATCAGCTAACACCACCGCCGTGCCATTGCTCTCCCATATGGCGCGCAGTTTAGCACTGTCTAGCACCGCGGCAGCAAAGGGGATAGCTAGAGCCGGTTGATTGTCCTCCAAATCAAATAGTACAACCGCGCTGTCGGTTAGTAACAGTAAACGATCGCCGGTCGGGGTAGTCGAAGTAAATCTGATTCCTGAACTGCTAGAGGCAAATTCTGGATTAATCGGCACCAGTAAAATATCAGAAAAGGAGGCTACCTCGCCAGCTTTGATATCAATCTGCTTTTGCCAAGCTTGGTAATTGCTTTTTACCAGACTAATCACGTAGTTGTCGGGAACGAGACGGTTTAGTAAGAGTTGGCCGCCAAGCAGGGAAGTCTGCTCGCTAAACTCATCATTTAAGTAAAAATCGGCCTGCGTGTTGGCACTAACAAAAACCGCCCCGGTTTTAACCCACTGGCGGTTTTCAAAATCATACCAATAACCGGTGGCATAAGTAGCCACGAGGATAGTAATTAGAAAAAAGGCGACTACCGCGGTATAGAAGATGAGGCGGCGAGTAGATTTTCGCATCCGGCTATTATGCCAGATTAGACGTGGTTTGTAAACTCAATTAAATATTGCCATTTGGTCTTTTTAATCTTACGCTATGGCAGGCTGTGGTAGCTAAAATTTATCATTTAAAATATAAAGTGAGGCTAGCATTTGAGCCTGCATCGTACCGAGGATTATTAATCAAGCTTGAGCCTGGAAAGTTAGCCGGTAACATAAAATTGGGTCGGAGGCCTCGACGGGGTAGCCCAATTTTTGTCGGCTAACTGAGAGGCGAAGGCTATGATTAATTGACGAGGGACGCGCAGGCAAAAGTGCTGGCCGAACGATAATGTTCGTCAAGAAAATCGGCATCGATCTCGGCACCACTAATACCTTAGTTTTTATTCCTCGTAAGGGGATAATTATTAACGAGCCTTCCGTGGTCGCGATCTCGGTATTGGATAGCAAGGTCATCGCCGTAGGCAACGAAGCCAAAGAGATGCTCGGACGGGCGCCCGATAGCATTATCGTGGCGAAACCTTTAAAAGATGGGGTAATCGCAGATTACCGTGTAACTGAGGCGATGCTTCGCTATTTCATTCGCAAAGCGATCGGTAAGGCGGGAATATTTAAACCAGAGGTATTAATCTCGGTACCGGCTGGTATTACCTCCACCGAGCGGCGCGCGGTGATTGAGGCCACCATGAACGCTGGCGCCAAGGCCGCTTATTTAGTGAAGGAACCAGTTTTAGCCGCCATTGGCGCTAAAATTCCAATCAACAATCCGTCTGGTAGTATGATTTTAAATATTGGCGGTGGTACGATTGAGGTAGCAGTAATTAGTTTGGGCGGAATTGTAAACGCCGCCTCGGCCCGGGTAGGGGGTAACAAGATTGACTCCTCGATTGTTGATTACATCAAAAAGAAACACGGCCTCGCGATTGGCGAGCGTACGGCCGAACTCATCAAGATGGCAGTTGGTAGCGCGATTAAATTACCGACCGAGGAAAAAATTAGCGTGCGCGGGCGGGATCTAGCTTCTGGTTATCCCAAAACCATTGAACTTTCCTCAAATGAAGTGACTGAAGCCATTCAGGAGCAGCTACGCGAGATTATTCAAACAGTTAAAACCGTACTCCAGGATACACCGCCCGAACTCTGTGCCGATATTATGGACAAAGGAATCGTGATTTCTGGAGGCGGAGCTCTGTTAAAAAATGTGGAGATTTTAGTTACCCGCATTACTGGCGTGCCCGCCCGTTTGGCTGATGACCCTTTGCTCTGTGTGGCCCGCGGCGCTGGGGTAGTCTTGGATAACCTCGATATTTACAAGCGGAACGTGATGGGGAAAAGATAATGCGTATCGCTCTCGTTCATGACTGGCTTTTGAATATCGGCGGAGCCGAGCGCGTTTTAAAAGTGCTGCATGAGATGTTCCCCGAGGCTCCGATCTATACGCTCTTCCATAATCCAAAATTCAGCCAAAGTTTTCTGCCGCAAGCTAAAATCATTTCCTCCTTTGCCCAGTCCCTTTATCGTTTTAGCGGTAGTCACAAGTGGTTATTGCCGCTTCTGCCCGCGGCGATAGAGTCCTTCGACTTAAGCAAATTTGATCTGGTAATCTCCTCATCGGTAACTTTCGCTAAGGGATTGGTACTGCGACCCAGAACTAAACATCTCTGTTACTGCTATAGCCCCACGCGCATGCTGTGGGACTGGCACATAGAATACCAAAGTAATAAGCCAAAAGCCAAAAGTAATAAATGGAAAACTATTTTATCGCAACACCTTTTAAGGCTATGGGACTTAAGTGCCGCCTCTCGCCCAGATAAATTTATTGCCATTTCCCAAACCGTCCAACAACGTATTAAGAAGTATTACGGTGTAGATTCGGAAGTGATCTACCCGCCAGTGGAAATAGCCAGAAATTCAATTATCAACTATAAATTATCAACTATAAACTTTTTTCTCATAGTTTCTCGCCTTCATCCGCACAAGAACATCGACATTGCCATCGAGGCCTTTAATAAGCTAGAATTACCGTTAGTAATCGTTGGCTCGGGACCAGACCAGGGTCGCTTAAAAAAGTTAATTCAACGGCCAGATTTAATAAAGCTCACGGGTTTTGTGCCGGATAGTGAACTGCCGGCTTATTATCAAAATGCTAAGGCCTTCATCATGCCTCAGGAAGAGGATTTTGGCCTCACCCCTTTGGAAGCGATGAGTTATGGCAAGCCGGTGTTAGCGTTAGAGGCCGGTGGCGCTTTGGAATATATTAAGCCTGGCATGAATGGGGAATTTTTCTTTGCACCTAAGGCCGAGATTCTGGCCGATGGAGTGCGCCGTTTAAATGAAAATTACGCCCAGTACAATCCCGAGGAAATAAAAAAGGCGACCGAGCCGTTCGGTCGCCCACACTTTGAGGAGAAGATACGGAGTGCGCTTACTTCCTTAGGCTGGGTAGCCTAAGGAGCGGGCCAACAGTCGTCCCCAGGAGCTGATCGCAAAAAGCCGCGCATCACGTCTGGCTTTCTGCTTCTGCCGCTGGCGAATCCATTCCCGCCTTTGTTCAAGCGGCATTCTTTCTAGAAACGACAGGCGATAATTAATTACCCCTCCCAGAATTCCAAGGAGGAGGGACACAAAAAAGAAAATCACCAGAAACTTGAATAAAAACCCTACCCCCAAGAACATGTCCAACTCAAGCATAGTCGTCCTCCAGTACAACGAATCTGCCGCCACGATCCGTTGTTTGGAAAGTCTTAAAGAGCTTGATCATCACGGCTGGCGGGCCGTGATCGTGGATAATGCCTCCCAACCAGAACACTTACACAATATCAAACAGTGGCTGTCAAATCAAGATTCGGAGCATTTTCAGCTGATCGCGAACCCAGAAAATCTTGGTTATTCCGGGGGGAATAATGTCGGCATTGAGTATGCCTTAAAGCACGGAGCGGATTACGTCGTGTTGCTTAATAACGACGTTGAGCTGAAATACGACACGCTCTCACAGTTAGTTGAAGTGGCGGAGCAAAATCCTGGCGCGGGAATTGTTGCCCCCGCTTTAATCGATGAGGACGGCCATATGACTTACGACGGAAAAATCCGCTGGTTAAGGACTGAACTGCCGCTTAGTTCCACCCCACCGCCACGGCCCTTGCTCGAAAGGGGATTTTATTTAAGTGGCGCCTGCCTATTGATCAAGCGTCAGGTTTTTCAAACCATTAGCACTTTAGACGAGGGCTTCTTTTTGTATTTTGAGGATGTGGATTTTTGTTATCGCGCCCAGTTGGCCGGCTTTCAACTAATGCTATTGCCGCACCTGCGGGTCAGGCACTGGACCTCAAGTAGCACTAAGAAATTAGGCTCGCCCTTACTGGCGCGCTATCATGTGCGCAATGCCTTGTTTTTCAACTCACTCAACGCGCCCGCACGTCTTAAACTGGGTATGATCTTTTGGGCTAGCTGGGTAGCTTTAAAACAACATGTTAAATTGATTTTTATTCGAAATTTCAATACTGTTGCCCGGGCTAAAGCCACCCTTGGCGGTATCGGGGATTTCTACCGCGAGCGTATGGGGAAAATTTATGTATAAAGTCGGCATCGAATGTGAATCATTAGAGGGTGAGAGCTGGGGCGTAGGGAGAAACACTCTCCAGTTTTTAAAGGTGGTCGCACGGCGGCCGGAACTTGCCAATAAATACCAGTTTCAGCTTTATTTTAAAAATCGTGTTCCAGAAATTGCCATCCTACAGAATCCACTTTTTATTAAGCACATCGTCAGTCCGCGCTGGCTCAAATCTTTTAGCGTCTATTATTATGTTTTATTACCAATCCGAGCCACGCTCGATCGGGTAAGCGCGATGTATTTCCCCAACTACATGCTGCCGATAATTTATTTTGGCAAATCTATTAGCACCCTCACCAACGATTTATATTACGAAACTTGGAACAGTCGTCTACCATTTCGTTATCGCCTGGCCTATATGATCTTCGGCTACTGGGCGGCTTGGTTTGCTACGGCGATTATGTCAGTTTCCAACTCCGCCGCTGATGATGTGGCACTATCAACTAAAAACTAAAAACTATCTATTATATCTCGGCCAGGCTTTTCCGCGCCGCCACTTGCGTGAAACTATTTTAGCCTTTGAAAAAATCGCTAAGGAGTTTCCGGAGTATAAGCTAATCGCGATTGGTAAGGATAACTACCGTCCGCTGGTCATTAAACAGTTGATAAAAGAGGTAAACCAGCGCCTGGGCGGGGAGCGGGTGATTCACCATGACTATGTCGATGAAAAAGAGTTGGCTAGTTATTACGCTGGTGCTAAGCTCTTTATCTACGTCTCTAACAGCGAGGCCTTTGGCCTGCCACCCCTAGAGGCGTTGGCCCATGGGGTACCCCCAGTAGTTAGTAACCAGCCGGTCAATCGTGAGATCTATGGTTCGCCCGAGGAGGAGGGAGCCTTTTTTGTGAACGACCCCGATAATGTCTATGAATTAGCTGCGGTAATAAAACTTGGCCTAGTAGACCAAGCTGCCCGAGAAAACATTCTCGCCCAACGCGAAAAAATACTAGAACGCTACACCTGGGAAAAACACACCGACCGCCTGCTTAAATTAATAGATATAGAAAAAAATGCTTAACCAGACACAAAAACATTCTCAAATTCTTGAGAATATGAGAATGAATCTAGTTTTTGTAATTCAGCTGTTTATAGTTTTTTTAGTCGCTACCGGAACCATTGAACGCTGGTGGATAATCCCTTTGGCTGTTTTGGTGTCTCTATACGCCCTACTTGCTAACCTCCCCTCCGCCACGCTCTATTTTATTCGTGCCGTACCAATTTTTGTGGCCATTCCGCTCACTGCTTACTTTGACAACTTCAATCTGTGGCGGATCTTTTCGGGGTTAGTATTCCTGCGTTGGTTTTTTGACTACCGCGCGGAACTTATCGACAAGCTCCGATCGGCTTTGGCCCAGCCAAAGGCCATATTTAAAAGATACCCATTGTTAGTTTGCTTTGCTGGATTTATTTTAATCTCCATCCTATCGCTCATCGGCGCGGATTTATTTATCGGCCTCAAGCGCTTAATCTTTATTCTTAACCTATCCCTGATCGCTCCAGTTATCTTTACTTTAATCCGCGATCAAAAATTATCCCTACCACTAGTTTTCAAAAATATCATCTACGCCGGCGTAATCGTGATGGCAGTCGGAGTTATCCAGCTGGTCAGTGCCTATATGGTAGACTTCTGGACCTT
>Ga0076050_108_pt1 | contig 7902 bp, 6 predicted proteins | sample RifGroB1_FD_68081 | JGI IMG/M metagenome (GOLD analysis project Ga0076050, IMG submission 68081) | Parcubacteria bacterium GW2011_GWB1_48_6
GTCCTTGACCACCGAAACCACGGGAATCTCCATGCCTGCTTTCTCTAAAGCCTTCCGGGCGGCATTTATCTGCGCCGTACTGCCGTCGACCACTATGAGATCGGGGTAGCGCCACTCGGAATGCGAGAGCCTTCTTTCGAGCACTTCCCGGAGCGCGCCAGTGTCGTTCGCATCTGTCTGCGTTCTTATTTTAAACTTCCGGTACTCATTTTTGGCAGGTTCCCCGCCTTCTAACACTGTCATCACCCCCACCATATTTTTGCCGCCCATGTGCGCTATATCATAAGCCTCAATACGGGTGCTGCCGTTCAGGATTTCGAGCTGCCCGAGGGTCCCGCCCCAGCCTCGTACCGGGGAAGGGCGCAGGGCCGAGAAATTATGAACGGTAGCACCCTCGTTCTTCAAAAGAGCCACATCGTTGATATGCTGGAGCGCAAAGAGCTGTCTTTTGAGCTCGCCCGCTTTTTCGAACTCGCGCGCTTTAGCGTAAACCTTCATTTCTTTCTTCAGGTTTCTTAATATCTGCCTCTTCCTGCCGGAAAAAAATAATTTTATATTCTTTATGTTTTGCTTGTATAATTTAGTATCGCTCAAGTCGGGCGCAAGATTTATCTGGCGGTAGAATTCGAGATAATTCTTGCTTTTTTCATCCAGATAAGGAAAGATGCGGCGAATTATTTTCATCGCTTCCCAAAGCTCTCGGCTACTGGTATATGGCCCAAAAACGGAGCCTTTGATATTTTTTTATAAGGTTCGCCTCTAAAATGAGCGCCTCGAGCACGGAGCCGGTCACCTCCCATTTTACGCCGCGGGCCTCCGCCACCATTTCTACGGTTATGGGTCCCCTCTTAAGATAAAGGTCCGGATTAAAATAACTGCGGACCCGGGCTCGAAGCGAAGTCGCTTTGCCGATATATAAAATCTTGCCGCCTTTTACGAAAAAATACACGCCGGGTTTGTCGGGCAGATTTAGTTTTTTGAGTTTGGCATACTCCATGTTATTTTCTTAAAACTTTCTTCAGATATCTGCCGGTGTAGCTTTTGGTACTGCCCGCAACTTCTTCCGGAGTGCCTTTGGCTACAATATTGCCGCCCGCCACTCCGCCCTCCGGTCCTATATCTATTATATAATCCGAACTCTTGATGATGTCCAGGTTGTGCTCGATCAGGACCACGGTGTTGCCCTTGCCGACCAATTTGTTCAGAACCTCGAGCAGTTTGTGCACATCGTCGTAGTGTAGCCCCACAGTGGGTTCGTCCAGAAGATATATGGTCTTTTCTAGATGCGGCCGGTATAGTTCGCTCGAGATTTTCACCCGTTGCGCTTCCCCGCCGGAGAGCGTGGTCGCCGGCTGCCCCAACTCGAGATACCCGAGTCCGACGTCGAGAAGCGTCTGTAAGCGGTCCGATATGACCGGGATATCCTTAAAGAATTGGAGTCCTTCCTCCACGGTCATTTTGAGAACTTCGTGGATATTTTTCTTTTTGTATTTTACCGTGAGGGTCTCTTTGTCGAAACGCTTGCCGAGACAGACATCGCAGGTGACATAAACGGTCGGCAGGAAATGCATTTCCACTGCGATCTGACCGTTGCCTTCGCAGGCCTCACACCGCCCGCCCTTGACGTTGAAAGAAAAGCGGTTCGCTTTCCAACCGCGCAACCGCGCTTCGGCGGTCTCGGCAAACATGTCCCGGATATGGGTGAAAGAACCCGTGTAGGTCGCGACATTGGAGCGGGGTGTCCGTCCGATGGGCGATTGGTCAATCAAAATCGCCCGCGACAAGTATTCCGTGCCGGAAAAAGATGCCGCATTAAAAATCTTGGCGGTACGGTATTTGCGCTCGTAGCGCGCCTGCAAATTCTTGTAAAGTATCTCGTACATGAAGGAACTTTTCCCTGAGCCGGAAACGCCGGTGATAGAGGTCATAACCCCCAGCGGAACCTCCACGTTCATATTCTTGATGTTAAAAACTTTTCCGCCCGCCACGCGGAGAATCCCCTTTGGGTCACGCCGTTTTGCCGGAACCTCAATTTTGGTTTCACCCCGGAGATACGAAAGCGTTCGGGATTGACTTGGATTTTTCTTCGCGGTTAAAAGGTCATCGAGAAATCCGGAGACCACTACTTCTCCCCCATGCACTCCCGCCTTGGGGCCGATATCAACCATATAATCCGAAGCATAAATGGTATCTTCATCGTGTTCCACTATTAGTATGGTATTGCCCAGGTCCCGCAGATTCTCTAGCGTCTTTATCAAACGGTCATTGTCTCTCTGGTGAAGCCCGATGGTCGGCTCGTCCAGTACGTACAAGGCCCCGACTAGACGGGAGCCGAGCTGGGAAGCCAGGCGTATGCGCTGCGCTTCTCCGCCAGAGAGCGTGTTTGCTTTCCTAGAAAGCTCCAGGTAGTCCAGCCCGACATCGAGCATAAACTTAAGCCGGTCCGCGATCTCGCGCACCACCGGCAAGGATATCTCTTTCTCCTGCGGGGAAAGTTTAAGATTCTTGAAAAATTCATAGGCATCTTTGATGGAAAGAGAAGAAAGTTGCAAGATGTTTACCTGCTTCTTGCCATCGGCGAGAAATACATGGAGTGCTTCCGGACGCAGACGCGCGCCAAGGCAAACGTCGCAGGTTTCTTCGCCCATGAAATACTTTGTACCCAAACCGTTACAGGCAGGGCAGGCGCCATAGGGCGAATTGAAAGAAAAAAGGCGAGGCTCCACTTCCGGAAAAGAAAATCCGTCGTTCTTGCAAGCGAATTTCGCGGACATGATGAATTCTTCTTCGCCAATTCTCGTAGTTACCAGGCTGTCCGACTCTATGAGCGCCCGCTCGATGGCTTCTGCGAGGCGCATGCGGCTGCCTACCGGGTCGTCCCCAAACTCGTGCACTGCAAAGCGATCCACCAGGATGTCGATGTTGTGCGCCTTGTTTTTGGAAAGGGTTATCTGCTCCCGGAGTTTTTTCATTGCGCTGTCAAGCCGTATTTCCGCGAAGCCCTTACCGAGCAAGTCGTACAAGAGCTGGTAATACTCCCCTTTCCGACCCCGCACCACCGGCGAGAAAATTGTTATTTCCGTCTCATCCCATTCCACACCCATGACTTTTCGTTTGTTCTTTTTCTCTAGATTTTTTATTTTTTCCAGAATAAAATTCAGTATCTCTTCGTTCGAAAGTTTTTTGATTTCCTCGCCGCAGACGGGGCAATGCGGATGCCCGATGCGCGCGTACATCACGCGCAGGTAATCGTATATCTCGGTAATAGTCGCGACCGTCGAGCGCGGATTGTTGGAGCGGGATTTCTGGTCAATGGAGATTGCCGGTGATAGGCCGGAAATCTCGTCCACGGCGGGCTTGGGCATCTGGTTTAAGAACTGCCTGGCATACGAAGACAGCGACTCCACATAGCGCCTCTGCCCTTCCGCGAAAATGGTGTCGAAGGCAAGCGAAGACTTGCCCGACCCGGAAACGCCGGTGATAACCACTATTTTGTTGCGTGGCATCTCCACGCTGATGTTTTTGAGGTTATGCGTCCGCGCGCCTTTGACTATTATTTTATCTATATTTTTATCGGTTTTCATGGCCAGTTTTCCCTTACAACACAAATCCACCCCGTCGAGCTCCTAAGGGGTGTGTATCTCTATTAAACTATCCCGATTATAGCACAAAATATGAAAAATTTCTAATCTACAAAATAAGCGGGTACATACCGCAGTTTATATTTTTTGATAGCACGGACATATCTCTTCTCGCTTAAAAATATAACCGCTGGAAACCCGACGAATTCCAAGCCGCTTTCCGGGATGCTCTTGAGCATTTTCTTCGTAGCCAGAAAAGGGAAAGTTATTTCCAGATATTTGAAATTGTCCTCTTTTAATCTTTTAAGGTCGTAAAAAATAGAAAGCGCATTGCCGTTGAGCATTTTGACGAACTCCCTAGGCATATCGCTGAAACGTTTAAGGTAGGAAACCGACTTGTTGCCGATAATAACCTCCTCGAAACGTTTCCCCCAAAAAGCGCTCAATATGTCTTCTTTGGTCACCGAGGTATCTTTTATGTCCAAGACAATGACCTTGTCCGGAGAAATCACCTTTAAAATCTCCGCCAGAGGGGATACGCCGTATTTTTCCTTCAGTTTCGCAAACGGCCTGCGCAATTTTAAGAGGAATATGTATTCCCAAATATTGCCATGATAGCAGTAGACGATACCGTCCTTGGATTTTCGGATATCCAGCTCTATCACTTGAATGTAATCTTTAGCGGTTGCGGCCTTAAAAACTTCGAGAGAGTTTTCGCGATAAGTCTTGTAAGAGGTCCGGTCAAAAAACCCTTTGTGGGCGAAAATTATTTTATCTTTTAGGTCTATTCCGTAAGAATTCATGTGTTTACTACTTTAAATATTTTACCTGCAACGCCTGAATTTCATCCCTAAGTATCGCTGCGGACTCGAAGTCGAGTTCTTTGACCGCGCGATTCATATCCTTCTCTTTTATTTTTATTATTTTCCCGTAAACCACTTGGTTTCGCTCTTCGTCGGAAAGAGCAATGTTTTTTATAGAGTCGGATTCGTTTTTACCCTTGTTGCTTTTTTCTTTGGCGAATACTTTTTTGAATAATTCCACATCCAGCGCAAGCTCTGCGTTGACGGCCTTGCCGTGCTCGCTTTCCAGTTCTTCGGTGATGTCTTTGATGTTCTTCATTATCGTCTGGGGAGTTATGCCATGCTTCTTGTTGTACGCGAGCTGTATGTTGCGGCGGCGGTTGGTCTCGGCGAGAGCCCGTTCCATAGAGCCCGTCACCGAGTCCGCATACAGTACCACCCGGCCTTCCGCATTCCTAGCGGCACGGCCGATGATTTGTATAAGTGATGTTTCCGAGCGGAGAAAGCCTTCTTTGTCCGCGTCCAATATGCCGATGAGCGCCACCTCCGGCAAATCCAGGCCTTCACGCAAAAGGTTCACCCCCACCAGAACATCAAATGTCCCCCTGCGGAACTCCGTTAAGATTTTTATCCGGTCCATTGTCTTTATATCGCTGTGTAAATACTCCGCTTTGATCTTTTTATCCTTTAGATAAAGCGTCAGGTCCTCCGCCATTTTCTTGGTCAGGGTGGTCGCCATAGCCCGAAAACCGCGGGCAATGGTTCTCTCCGCTTCGATGATGAAATCCTGAATTTGACCCTTGTATTCTCCTTTTTCCGAAACCCCTCGTACAATGACCTCGGGGTCTACCAGCCCGGTCGGGCGGATTATTTGCTCCACGATTTGATCGCTTTCCTGCCTTTCCCGCTCCGCAGGCGTCGCAGAGGTATATATGACCGGACCAATGCGCTCCTCAAATTCTTCATATTTGAGCGGACGGTTGTCTTTCGCGGAAGGCAGGCGGAAACCGTATTCCACGAGCGTATTTTTGCGCGAAGCATCTCCGGCATACATCCCTCCCAATTGCGGCAGGGTCACGTGCGATTCGTCGATGATGGTCAGGAAGTCGGGAACATATTCAGAGGAGTCTTTGCTTCCAACAGATGGTTCTTGCCCTTCCAGAACAGAGTGCGAATGACGGCGAATATGTTCCCGACGAACTTTCGGAAAATATGACAGGAGCGTTTCCGGCGGTTCGCCTTCCTTTTTCCCGGACAAATGCCGGGAATAGTTTTCGATGCCGTTGCAATAGCCCACTTCGCGCATCATCGCGAGGTCGTAGTTAGTCCGGCGTTTTATTCTTTCCGCTTCCAGGAGTTTGCCTTCTTTCTCTAATTTTTTAAGCTGGAGCGCGAGCTCTTTCTTTATGTTTACGAGCGCCTGCTTCAGTTTCGCGTCTTCGGTGATGAAGTGCCTAGCGGGGAAAATAAATACGCTCTTTTCCTCGGAGATAATCCGAGAAGAAATGGGGTCGACTTTGGTTATGGCCGAAATTTTCCCGCCCAGAAGCTCCACTTGGTGCATAATAGTTTCCGAGACCGGCATGAATTCCACGCGCGAGCCGAGCACCCGAAAGGTGCCCGGCGTAAGGTCCGCATTGGTGCGCTCGAAGTGGATTTCGATGAGCCGCTTCATGAGCACGGTGCGTTCCATTTTTTGTCCCACCGCGAGCTTGAGGTTTACCTTCTCGTATTCTTCGGGACTACCTAAACCGTAAATACAGGACACAGAGGCGACGATGATGACGTCCGGCCGGGTCAGGAGCGCCTGTGTGGTTGCATGACGCAGGCGGTCTATCTCTTTGTTTATTTGCGCGTCCTTTTCGATATAAGTGTCCGACACGGGCATGTACGCCTCCGGCTGATAGTAATCATAGTAAGAAACGAAATAATGCACCGCGGCTTCCGGGAAAAACTCCCGGAACTCCTGCGCGAGCTGGGCGGCGAGGGTCTTGTTGTGGGCGATGACGAGTGCGGGTCGGCCCCATTCCGCTATGACGTTCGCCACAGTAAAAGTCTTCCCCGTGGCGGTGGCGCCCAGGAGCGTCTGCTTCTTCAGCCCCTTCCGAAGCCCTTCTAAAAGCCCGGCAATCGCCTTGGGCTGGTCCCCGGCGGGCTCGAATTTATGGTTTAATTTGAAAATTTCTTGTTTCATGTTGGGGCCATCCTTTTTTTTCATACTAGCACTATTTTACAAAGAAGCACCATTATACTACAATATATGTATTGTGGAGAATTTTAAATTTGGACTAATATCGATTATAGCCATCGCAGGCATCGGCCTCCTGGGCTTCTGGGCATTCACCACGCTCGAACGCGGCGACGTTTCCGTATATCGCCAGAAACAGCAGGCGCTGGAAGAGCGGAACAGGGCGCTAGAGAAGGAGGTTGCGGAGCTCAAGAGCGAGCTAGGCACGCTAGAGGCAGAACAAGAACAAGCCGCGTTAGCCCTGAACAATCAGAACACCCCGCCCGCAGAAACTCCTGCGCCTGCGCCTTCCACCACGACCTACAAGAACCAGACGCTCATAAACGAACTGGAAAAACTCGTCAAAGACAATGTTTATATGAAAGTGGGCTCCAAGGGTACCCGCGTCGGCACTATCCAGAAATTCTTAAATCTTTACAATAAGACGGCGAAACCCGTGGACAATGATCGGCACTACCGCCGACGGCGAAACCGGCCCCGTTACCTACAAAAAAATGATTGAGTGGCTAAAAAAGCAGGGGTAAGTAATCCTATATGAAACTCGCCTTCGCCTTGGCCGCAGCGTTAGTGGTAACTGTCGGCTATTTACCTTATTTCAAAGACCTTTTCGCGAGGAAAACTACTCCGCACATATATACGTGGTTCATCTGGATTCTCACTCAGGGCACGGCGGTCGCCGCGATTATCTACGGCGGCGGCAAACTCGGCGGCCTTGGTCTGATGGTGGGCCTTTTGTTAATGGGCGCTGTTTTTATCCTGTCGTTTAAATACGGCACAAAGAATATAACCGTAAGCGACACTGTCCTTCTCGTCTTGGCGCTCTCGGCAGTCATTGTCTGGTGGCAATTGGACAGTCCGCTTCTCTCCGTCATCATGGTTTCTCTTATTGACGGACTGGCCTTTGTGCCCACCTTCCGGAAAACCTACGCGGAGCCCTACAGCGAAACGCTACCCTTTTGGATACTCATGGCGCTCTCCGACACGTTGGCTATGTTCGCAAACACGGAGCACAACCTCTTGACTATGACTTATTTAAGCACCCTGACTGCCGCAAACCTGACCGTGTTCGTTATGATGGTAATAAGGAGAAAACAACTCGCCCGAAAAGCTGGTTAGTACCAGGGTTAATGTTGATTTTAAGCTGTATTTGTTGTATGATTTCCTGGCGCGCATGTAAATGCGCGTTTGAAATTTCCGCCCGTAGCTCAGCTGGTAGAGCAGCTCCCTTTTAAGGAGAAGGTCCTCGGTTCGATCCCGAGCGGGCGGACAA
>Ga0076050_116_pt1 | contig 7488 bp, 8 predicted proteins | sample RifGroB1_FD_68081 | JGI IMG/M metagenome (GOLD analysis project Ga0076050, IMG submission 68081) | Parcubacteria bacterium GW2011_GWB1_48_6
AATACTTTTTGTTCCTTTTTGGTGTAGCCGTGGCTCTAAGATATTCTTGGCGCTGCCGCACCATAGGTAGTGGTAACGCTTATTAGTTTTGGCGTTTTTGGTCGCCACGACTCGAAGGTCAGTACGGACTGGAGTGCTACTAACTATAGTTGACGCCCGCTCCCCGGCCTGGGGTTCCGCCTTGGCTCCCTCTGGATCGCTCAGATTAAATAAGCCATTTAAGTTGGCCGTGGAGTCGCCAGTGGCTGGGGTCTGATATAGCTTCCCTGCCTGAAAAGAGATGACCGAGATAGCGGCAACAGCAACGCCCAACATAAGTTCGCTCTGATACGTCCTACTCCCCTCCCATAGCTTTTTTAGAAAAGCGCGCAACCTGTCCATTGATTTAATAATACAAAATGGCGACAAACAAAAACAGGCCTTACTCGGCCTGTTTTGTAATGTTAACTTTGAGTTTGGCCTTGACCTCGTGTCCAAGATCCAAGTCTACTTCATACTCCCCTATCTTCTTGATGTGCTCTGACAAATTCTGGGTCCACTCCGAAGCCGTTTTTCTTTAGGAAGTGAGAAATTTCTGTCTGATCCAGGCCATCATAGAGGGTGCCTTCTTCACTAGCGATGCGTTCAATATTAAGTACAAAACCTTCTAGTTTAGTAGCCATGGCGCGAGAGGTTTCAGCTTCTCGCTCGGTCTCCGCCTGGCGCTTAGCCTTAAGTTGGCCCACTTTTTTAAGTTCGGCGGCGGTTGCTAAAACTGCCAAGTTTCTGGGGAATAAATAATTACGGGCGTAGCCATCAGCTACCTTTTTTACGTCACCAATCTGGGCGACACCTTTGATATTATGAAGAAAAATTACGTTTGCCATTATGTTACGCTAACAACTTTTATCATACGGCGATTGCCATCGAACTTCCTTACCTGCTTAGTGGCAAATTTCACCTTACCAACTCGCACCGCGTAAACCGTATCATCACTACCCTGGCGGGTGCCTGGTCCAGCTACAAATTTAGTGCCGCGCTGGCGGATAATAACACTGCCAATCTTAGCCGCCTGTCCGCCGGATAATTTTACACCAAGATATTTAGGTTGTGAGTCTTTCCCATATCGCCCAGCCGATATCGCTTTTGTATGCGCCATAAAAACAGTTTATAGTCTATAGTTTTTAGTTGATAGTTAGAGAGACCAATTTAACAGATAAAATGAGGTCTGTCAAAGCTGGTTGAGGCTACAACCCCTTAACAATTTCCTTGGCCTTTTCGAGTTGCGGATCGCGCTTATTCTCCAGGTCTTCTTCGGTTATCTTCACCTCAATATCTGGTTTAATACCATTTTCATTGATGGAAAGGCCAGACGGAGTAAACCACTTAGCAATCGTTACCTTTAGGGTGCCGCTAGTCTCATTTGGTCCAAAACCAACTAACTCTTGTACCGAGCCTTTGCCATAGGAGGTCTCGCCAATAACCTTGGCGCCATTGTTATCACGCGCCAAAGCGCTGAATTACCACAGTTTGTCCAGGATTAAGGAAGTAGCTGGCAATATTGACGGCTGAATCCAGCAGACCGCCCGGGTTGTTGCGCAGGTCGAGCACGATGCGATCTGCCTGGGAGGCGCGGATCTCGGCCGCCATTTTACGGAAGTCTGACTCAATATTGGCGTTAAAAATTAACAGTTGGATGTGCGCGATATGACCGTCTACCAACTCCCACTCGATACTGGGAATATGGATCTCTTCCCGGCGTAGAACGAAGTCACGGAACTTATCCTCGCTGCCGCGGTGGACAGTGAGCTTAACCGTGGTACCGATTTTGCCGCGAATCTTACTAACCGCCTGGTCAATGGAAAGGCCCTCCGTGTCTTTGTCGTCAATCTTAACGATTACGTCACCCGCCAAGATCCCCGCCTGTTCAGCTGGGGTGTTTTTAATGGGCGCGATTACTGTTAAAGAGTTTTTGCGCAGACCAATTTCGATGCCCACGCCGCCAAAACTGCCGCGGATCTGTTCTTCAAATTGTTTGCTTTCGGCTGGTGGCAGGAATACCGTATAGGGGTCGCCCAGGGAGGCCACCATGCCCTTTACCGCGCCATAGAGTAACTCCCTTTCGTTATCAAATTTACCTTGATCAACGTACTTCTGGCGCAGTTTACTTAGTACATCCCATAACAGATTAATCTTAATCTCTTCTGGCGTAACCCCGGGTGAAGTTTCAATTAGCTTACTGGGAACGTTTTCCTCTGGCGCGCGCTGCTCCTGGTACTTCATCCCGCCCCAAAAACTGCCTGCTAGGATTAAAGCTAAAACTAAAAACAGGCCAAAGCGGTTAAACTTATTTGGCCGAGAGGTTGGCCCGCCGTTACCTAGGCGGGAGAAGTTCAGTTCCTGATTGGTAGTGCCATCCATGTTTGCGGAAATAGTGCCAACCGCTGCGCACATGCCAGCGGGTCTCCTTGCGAATTAAATAATCAAAAATATCCAAACCAGCGCGTGATTGCCGCTGGTGATAATGAAATACGGTAGCTAGCGGATAATAAGCTACCCGCAATCCATTTTCCCAAAAGCGGCGGCACCAGTCAACGTCCTCAAAGTATAAAAAGAAATTTTCGTCTAACTTCCCCACGCGGGCGATGGCTGAACGGCGAGTCATTAAGGCAGAGCCCTGGATCCAATCCGGATAAAAAACTTGGTTTTTATCCTGCTCTTCGTAATTAAATTTGGCTAGTTGTTTTTTGGCAAAGCCGTTTTTTGGCAAAGCCAAGTTTACCTAACCAGGTGCGGCGGAAAACGATGGTAAACGGGCGGTAAAAGCGCGCGGCGGAATTTTGCGTCTTACCGTTAAAATTTACTAGTCGTGGACCAACTAGGCCGACCGTGGGGTTGGTGTCTAAAAATTTTCTTAATTCCGCAACGGCATTAGGCGCTAAAATAATATCTGGGTTAAGAATTAAAATATACTCGCCCTGGCTATGCTCTATCCCCCAATTGATACCCTTGGCATAGCCAATATTTTGCCTAAAGGGTTGATAGATTATTTCGCCAGCCGGCGAAGGGAACTCCTGGCGTAAATCGGTTTCGGTGTCTGGGTCGGCCTCCGAGTCGGCAATTAAAACTTCGTAGTCGGTTTTAACTGTGTCGCGAATTGAACGCAGGCAAAGGCGCAGTAGTTCGGGCGTATGAAAGTGGACTATGATGATGGAAAGCATAAATAAATATCAAATTACAAAATCCAAATATCAAATCAATGTCAAAATCCTAATTTCAAATTATTTTTTTGATATTTGAACTTTGGATTTGATTTGAAATTTGTCATTGGAAATTTGTTATTTTCGGACTGGGGGCTACCCATATTCCATAGTCAGCAAAGACCTGCCTAATTTCGCTCCAATCCCCGGCCTGCCCTGAGTCCGTCGAATGGGCTTTCGGCGATAAGATGTAATCCCCGCTCTTGGCCTTGCCCTCATTTAAAAGATTATCCGTGCTCATAACAAAGTTATTTGTACCAGACTTGGGGTTAAAAGTTTTGGCCAAAGCGTAGGTGTCCTGGATCTGAAAAACCGAAAGATCGGTGGTAATGTTTTTTCGCAAAGTCTTATAGATGGCTAAAATTTTGCCGGAGTCAGATAAAAGACCCAGCGAGAGCGCCTTACTGCGCATGGCGGCAAAAACTTGTTGCTGGCGGCGGGCGCGATCAAAATCACTAGTGGTAAAGCGCGAGCGCACGTAATAAAGCGCCTGCTCGCCGCTGAGGTGATTGTTGCCGGCTGGCAAATAGAACTCGTAACCGAACTGGCTTGGCTCACGGAACTCACGTGCCAAGTAAATATCAATACCACCGAGACTGTCGATAATAGATTGGAAGGCCGTGAAATCAAATACCGCCACGTTATCCACGTAAATACCAGTGAGGCGCGAGAAAACCTTTTGGGTTACTCCTAAACCGTCACTTTTTCCTAAACCGCGCTCATATACTTCATTTAACTTCCCGCGGATAGTTACCGACTGGCCGGATTTTGCTTGCACCGTCATGTCAATGTAAATATCCCGTGGAATCGAGATAATTGAGGCTTGCTTGGTGCGGGTGTTGAGGCTGATCAGCATCATTGAATCAGTCAATAATCCGCCCTCCTCGGTAATAGATTTATCATCCATGCCGCGCAGGCCCATGAGCAGCAGGTCTAAGCGGTCATCTTCCGGCTCGGGCATCGGGTGTGGATCGACTGGGCCATTAGGGTTGGTCGTGGGGTTGTCTCCAGGCCAGATGTTGGTTACCTCGCCCCAGTGGCTATTGCCGATCTCAATTTGGTGCTTGGAAAAGAGTGTGACTACCACCGCGATAAAGACAACAAACCAATACCAGTACTTTTTAATTTTGGGATTTAGATAAACCATTTTCTTATCTCCTTTGGCGAGCGTTTAGCCTTAGCCATTATCAGCCGGCGCTTTGCCAGCATTTTCGGGATTAAAGCGATTAGTTTAGGGATTTCCAGCAGTACGCTTGGCTCCACTAGAAGTATATATCCTAACTCGGAAAGCTCGCGCAGTAAAATTTGCGGCAGGTGACGCCAGACATTGGGCCACTGCTCATTTTTGACGCGGGCTAAGCGTTTGTTGCGCCAATCTAGACGGCGCTTATCAATGCGGATCTGGCGGCGGGCCTTGATGCGGGCTAAATAATCCCACCAATGATAACTCATGCCCTTGGTGGTAGAACGGTCATGGTAAGCGATGACGGTGGGGGTGAAGATTTGTTTCCAGCCAAAAAGGTTCATCCGCCAGCCCAAATCAATGTCATCGCCATACCAGAACATATCGTGGTCGACAATTTCGGAAGAGTTTATAGTTTGTGGTTTATAGTTTGTAGTTGAAGAAATTGCACAGTCTAGAAAAGCTTCTCGGCGATAGAAAGGTACTGCTCCCTCCACGGCGAATATTTCTTTTTGTTCATTGAACTGGCCGCTATCTACTTGGCCATGACCCAGGTTTACTACCCGGCGCGATTTAAATATGCCAAAGCCAACCGTGTCGATCAGTTTAGCCGTTAGCGGATAGCCATTAGCACTTAGTTCAGAAAGAGTATATTGCAGTATCTTTGTTTGCAGGCAGCCGATATTGTCATCTTGCTCCATAATTTCTACCGCGTTTTTTATAAAATCCTTATCGATCACCACATCTACCGAAAGTAGTACACAATACTTGGCTTGGCTTGCTCGGCAGGCTCTTTCAAAATTCCCCCACGGCGCAAGCCGCTCTTTGTTTTTAATAACCTGGAGTTGGAGATCCGGGTATTGTTTAGAAATTAGAAATTCGAAATTAGAAACTTCCGATAGTGTACTGTCGGTCGAGCCGTCGTCAATAATAACTAGTTCAAAGTTCTGTTCGCTCTGTGCCAAAACCGCCCCCAGGCATTGGCGGATATACTTCTCTCCATTCAAAACCGGCAAGATCATGGAAACTAATGGCTTTTCCGAAGTTGACATAAAGTAAAATGTATATTACACTTTTGATGACATCTTGGCAATCAAGATGGGGTTAACATTAGAACAAAAGGGAGAAGAGTTATGGAAGGAAATAGAGTTTTTGCTGCTGAGTTTGGTCTGGAGGAGGTTGCCCAGCCAGCCATGAACTTTGAGCAGCGTCTCAAAGTAGTTGAGATGAGACACGCTATTCTTGTGGTGCTTACTCCCAAGGTAGCACCGGTTTATGTGCCACCTCGGGACCATGCTCCAACGGAGGCAGAAAAGGAGTGGATGTCATTGGTCGATGTGGCAGCTAGTTGTTCTTTCAATTTTCATATCAACCAGGTTTTTTTCGGTGGCCCAGATGGTCTAGGCCAAGATTATATCAAGAGGTTGGCACGGCGGCGGTGCTGACCTCTTTTTTTAATGCCCAGATAATTGAGGCGTTGATCACAAACATCAAAAAGGCGCGTTCATCANATAATCGCTAGAATCCCTAAAAACTACCCAACCACCCCACAATACTAATAAGAGGGCTCCTAGGGCAAAAATGAGGCCCAACAAGCCAGTTTCGGCGGCTATATGCAGGTAAAGATTATGGGCCGAGGAGCCAGCCCGGGAGGTGTCCTGGCCCTGGCCTAATATCACCGGGAAGTTACCAATTCCTACGCCAAAAAGTGGGTTCTGGCCGATGGATCTAACCGTCTCCTTCCAAATTAAAATCCGCCCCAAATTTGAAGTTTCACCTAGATCCAAAATGGAGCGAATACGTTTTTTAAATAGCTCATCTCCCTCACTCTTGGCAATTTGAAACTGGTTAGAAGAAAAGATCGGCCAAGCTACAGTGAAGAGCATGAAGAAAAGTAGCCAGAAGGAAATTAAATATTTAAAGATATTTTTATTGTCATGTGACTTTAAAAAGCGCAGGGCAAATGGGGCAATCACTAGCGGCGCTAAACTAGCCAACCAAATTCCCCGCGTGCCGCTCAAGATAAGCAGAATATATACCAAAGGAATTAAGGCCATTAATAAATTGCCGCGGGTGAGGTAAAGGCGCTTGAGGGTTAAATTACTACCTAACTTTTGCAGGACGGGATAAGCGGCCATAGCGAAGAGGGCGGGCAGGACGAATAGCAGTACCACTGGAAAAGAATGCGAATCAGGTAGAGTGGAGAAAACGCGCAGGGAGAGCTGATCGCTTAAATAAGCAAACCAAGTGTTGCTAGTGTAAGCGATACCCGACCACTCGAAGCCGTAAAAACCATACTGCACCATGCGAGCCCAGTACTCCATAAAGGTCCAGAAATCTACCAGGTAGGCGCTGATTAGTTGGATAACTCCTACCGCCATCACGATTACGCCGGCATAAATAATATTTTTAAAAACTAGCGGTAGGGATAATTTTTGATCGCGGATTAGAGTAAAGATAACTGGAGCGATCAGGGATAGGTTAAGAATAAAAATTAAGCGTTTTAGGCCGATAAATAAATCTGCGCCGATCAGTGATAGGATGGAAGCTAAGATAAACCCAGCAAAACAAACTAACAATGGGTATTTTTTAAATATGGCCTTTGGCCGGGCCAAAGCCGATCGGAGCTTGTCGATGAGCTCCGCGCGGTAGTCAAAAAACCAACGCAGGAATACTAACCCCGAAAAGATCCGCCACAGATTGAAGTTGTCAAAGTAGGAAGTGAGTGGAATGGCCACAAAGATTGGTACAGCGCGAATAAAATAGAGCGTGGCTGAGGGTAGATCGGCAAATAAGGCATAAAGAGACACTAGAACAGCTAAGGGAATTATCCACCAGCGCTCAATAGTTCCGGTAGCGACTAAAAAAACTGTAAACAGCTGAATTACAAAAACTAGATTCATTCTCATATTCTCAAGAATTTGAGAATGTTTTTGTGTCTGGTTAAGCATTTTTTTCTATGACGTGATCTATTAATTTAAGCAGGCGGTCGGTGTGTTTTTCCCAGGTGTAGCGTTCTAGTATTTTTTCGCGTTGGGCGAGAATGTTTTCTCGGGCAGCTTGGTC
>Ga0076050_113_pt1 | contig 5336 bp, 4 predicted proteins | sample RifGroB1_FD_68081 | JGI IMG/M metagenome (GOLD analysis project Ga0076050, IMG submission 68081) | Parcubacteria bacterium GW2011_GWB1_48_6
TCATCTCGTTTTTGGTTATCAGCTTTCCCCGGTGCGCAAGCTCGGCAAGGCAATTTCGGAAGTTAAAAGGTTAACTTAATTCATTACCGTTCTCAGCTCCGCCCAATTATCGCCAATTTTTTCCTCGGTGGCAATTTTGATCTCCACGGGCCAGATATTTTCCATAATTTCCTTGGTTTCCCGGCCAATCTGCTCGGACAAGTCAGTTTTCACCTCCAAAACCAGCTCGTCATGCACCTGCAATAGCAGCCGGGCCTGGTCCGAACAATAGTTTTCTTCCAGGTGAGCAAAAATCTTTACCATCGCCAGTTTAATAATATCCGCCGCCGTTCCTTGGGCTGGGGCGTTGACCGCCATACGCTCAGCCTGGGCCACTAACTGCGGAATACCGGAATTGATCTCTGGTAACTCCCGCCGCCGGCCATAGGCAGTAGTCACATAACCATAGTCCCGGGCTTGCTGTTTGGTTTTTTCGATATAAGCGGCCACTCCAGAAAACTCCTCCAGATATTTATCGATGAATTGGCGAGCCTGCTCGCGGTTGACGCCAGCTGAACGGGCAAAACCCAGCGGCCCCATGCCGTATAAAATGCCGAAGTTGAGCGCTTTAGCCTCCCGCCGCATATTGGGGCTGACCTGATCGGGCCGCACGGGGGCTGACCTGATCGGGCCGCACGTCAAAGATCTCCGCCGCCGTGCGCGTATGAATATCCTCGCCGCGCTTAAAAGCACCGAGCATCTTTTCGTCCTGGGAAAAATGCGCCACAATGCGTAGTTCGATCTGGGAATAATCCAGGGAGATCAACTTAAAGCCAGGCGCCGCCACAAAAGCTCGGCGGAACTGGCCGCCCAACTCACTACGGATCGGAATATTTTGTAGATTGGGGTCCTGGCTGGATAATCGCCCCGTTACCGCCCCTACCTGATTAAAAGTGGTGTGCAGCCGCCCATCTTTGGGATCTACCAACTGCGGAAAAGGGTCAATGTAAGTGTTTTTCAACTTCTCTACCTCCCGATAGCGCAGGATCAGCTCGACAATCGGGTGCGCCTCACGCATTTTTTCCAACTCGGAGGCCGCGGTAGATTTTACTCCCCCGCCGGTCTTGCGGACCTTTACGTTAATATTTAACCTCTCAAACAGCACCTGCCCCAGTTGTTGTGAGGAGTTAATATTAAACTCCATGCCGGCTAGCTGATAGATCTTCTTCTCTAAATCCTTAACTTCTTTTTCCACCGCTATCGATAGCTCCTTGATCGCTGGCAGATCGATCTTGACTCCCTGGCGCTCCATCTCAGCCAACACCCTAATTAACGGTAGCTCGATCTCCTGGAATACTTTCATCAATTTCAGCTCCTTCAACTGCTCCCCTAGCTTATCTGCCAACGCGGGCAGGGCCAGCAGCAGTCGCTCCTCGTCAGGCAAAAACTCCTGGCCATTGGCCTGGCCAACCGACCGGTCCTGCCAGGCAAAAATATTAGCCAAAGAGAAGTCGCGCAAATCCGGTTTAACTAAATAGGCGGCTAACTTAATATCAAATTCTATCCCCCGCAAAATAATTCCGCGCTCAGCTAAACTCTTGTAAACCTCTCGTAGATAATAGCCATGCTTGGCAATTTTTGGATCGGAAAAAATCTCCCGCCACTGCGCGAAATCTTTTTCGCTGATCAAGGCCACGCTCTTGCCATCAGTCGTGACTAGTACGCCGCCGGACACTTGGAGGAGATAAAGCCTGCCTACGGCCTCAAGGGACCGCTTAAATTCTGGCCCCGCCCTATTATTATACACTTTAGCAGTTTCCGCCTCGCTAGGGGCAAATAAAGCGGGCTGGGCCTGCCTGCCGGCCAGGGAGGCGGCCTTAGCGAGGCCTAATCCGCTTAAACGCGTGACTAAACTGCCAAAGCCCAGACTCCGAAAGAGCTCTAGTACCGCCACCTCGTTGAAGTTGGCCTGCCAGTTGGCCTGCGACAGAGAAAAATCTAGCTTCATATCACACACGATAGTCGCCAACTTTTTACTAAACAACGCCTGGTCTTTGTAGTGCTTTAACTTTTCTAGCAACTTAGCCGAAACAACCGGGTTAGGTTTAAAATTTTTCTTTTCAATGGCCGTGTAAACTTTTTCAATTGTCCCATAAGCCTGTAACAGACTGGTGGCCGTCTTATCGCCCACCCCGGGTACACCCGGAATATTGTCCGATGGGTCGCCCTTTAAGCCCTTAAAGTCCGCCACCTGCTCCGGCTTTAACCCAAAGCGCTTTTCTACCGCCGCTTGGTCATACAAAATGGTATCGCTTAGACCCTTACGCGCGGTAAACACCTTCACCTTGGCATCATCTACCAATTGCAGAGTGTCTAGGTCGCCCGTTAAGATGATCGTCTCCAAATCCTTCAGCTTTCGCGCCTGTCCGGCTAAGGAGCCGATCAGATCATCCGCTTCATAACCGCTTTGTGTAAATACCGGAACGCCAAAGTTGGCCAGCAGTTTTTTGACCACCTCCATCTGCTCATAAAGGGTGTCGGGTGCCTTCTCACGGTGCGCCTTGTACTCGGCAAACTCCTCGTGGCGAAAAGTTGGCCCAGCTAAATCAAAGGCCGCCGCCATATAATCGGGTTTAAAGTCTTTGATGGCCTTGAGTAGAATGGAGGCAAAACCAAAAATGGCATTGGTGGGTGTGCCATCGGGCGCCGTCATATTGGGCGGTAGGGCGTGAAAGGCGCGATGCACCAGGGCATTGCCATCGATAAGGATGAGTCTTTTCATGGAAAAACAATTTTGAATTCTAAATTTTAAAGCAGTTATAAAATTAAAAAAATCTTACGGATGGACAGGCTCAAATTCTTCTGGAATTTTCCAAACTCCCCTTTCTCGAAAAGCCGGAATCTTTTGCCGGCGAGCCGCGTTGGAAAGGGCGGGACCGGAAAGCGAGTGTTTCTTGCCATAGTCAGCAAGAGAAATGATCGTCTCACCCTTGAGATAAGCTAGACGTTTATGAAATGACTCCATAAGGCCAAGAGCAAAGACTTTCTCCATGCTTTTAGTGTTTTTATTATTGTGATACTCGCCAAAGGCTTTGTAATAATCTTTTTTTTCGCGATCGCGGATAATCACTCCTGGAAAGCCCAGGTATTGAAGCTGATAGTTAACTAGCACCCGGCCGATGCGGCCGTTACCGTCGTTAAAGGGATGAATAGTTTCAAAATCCAGGTGGAATTTTCCGATCTTATCCAGAAAATAAGAATCGAGATTGCTGGTATATTCAAGCAGTGTACCATTAATCATGTGCTCGACCTGTTCTGGAGCTGGCGCGACGTGCGTGTCAACCCGAACGTATTCTCCTTTAGTGCGAAAACGCCCAGCAATCTGATCGTTGATACCGCTGATTAGCATTTGGTGAAGTAGCAGGATCACTTCTTTATCAATCTCACTTTCCCGCGCTTTGGCGCGGATGTAGCCAACGACCCGGGCAAGATTTTTCGCTTCAAAAACCTCACGCACCGAGACGTCACGCGAAACTTCCATATCAAGGAGAATTTTTTCTGTTTCCTTGAGAGTCAGCGTAGAGTTTTCTATGGCATTGGAGTTATAGACCGCTTCTGGAATTTCGGCCTCATCTATCATGACCAAAAGTGACTCCTTGCCTTTGCGAAGGAAGTCGTACTCGGCTTTGAGTGCCTGAATACGCTTTTTTGCGGGGTTATTGGTAGGCATGAATGGTTTTACTTGATTATAGTCAATTAACTATAAAAAGTCAAAAAGCTGTGAATAACAACCAGAACCATAGCCTGTTCACCATATTAAGATGATGAGCGAACATACTTTCAAAATACATAAAACGCTGCATCACCAAAAATACTTCACAAATTTGGGAAGAATACGAAAACAGGTTGGCGGACAAAACCAAATTCTATATATATCCAGACTCCTTTCTTCAATGGCAGTGGCGTGCCGAAAAAGTTTTTGCGCTTTTGTTAACTTATTATTTACAGTCGGTAGCTGTAAATCGTTATTTAGTAATAAAAAACTGGTAACCAGATCGTTTAGAAAATTTTCTTTATCAGTCCAAACACATTCACAGGCACCGAAATAACGATCCGCCGGAAATAATAGTAATTCATCGAATAAGTTACCCAGGTTATAATACACATTTAACGAGTAGGGCCCCTTGGCTTTACTCGTAAGGACAGACATTGATTTACCCCTACCAATACGCAGTAGCTCCAACGGCAGCAACGCGGAATCAAAACTGCAAAAAACCTCCCAAATGGCAGAAAATAAACTATCAAAATTTATGTAGCTGGCTGGTATACTGGCCTGCTCCTTTACGGCGCGCTCCACTATTAATTGCATAGCCGATCCGATCGTGATGAGATCGTTGTGTGATAGTTTCAAGCCGCAATTAAGCGGGATAGTAATACAGGCATCCGACCAAAAAACCCGCCAACAACGCGCCTCAAAAGCAATTGGCAATTTTTCTAATTTTTCTTTTGCCACTTCTCGCTCAATAGCTTCAATATTATTGGCAAACTCCTTAAATCCTGGGTCAAAGCTTGGCGCCGATAACTGGTGAAAACGCGAGCGAGCCTCCAATGTTTTAGGTAAAAAATTAAACCCCATTGTGATAATTCCCTTAGCGTTTTTAATCTCTTTTTTCTCGTACAGAACCGGCATAACCTTTATCTCGTCTGGCGCACTTTGCAAAAGTTGGGTGCTGGCGTATACATCACCATTAGTGAGATCGGGGTAGCGTTTACATAGTTCCATACGTGGAGTTTCTCCTGCAAACCACTGTGACGGATTGTCCCAGCCCCAAGTGGTTTGATACCAACGTCTAAAAATACGGCCAGTGATACCAAGTCTTCCTAAGAGTTGCGAGCCAGTAGCACTCAAGGCAACAACTTTACTATTAGCCCCAGCTTCCTCATCAGAAAACTTATTTGTCCGCATAAAAAGCAGGTCTTCAAAAAACTCACCCATCTCATAAATATCACGCGGTCTAAATTGATCGGTCATAGAAAATGGAAAAGAGATTGCTCGCAAATTAGAGGCTACCCTTCGTTAATAATTACCCCTCTCACCTTGTCTCCAATATGGTCAATGTGAATCCAAACTGCATTCTTGGGGACAAGTTTTTTCACTCGCTCCGCCCACTCGATTAAAACTAAGTTACCTGGCTCTTTTAAAATCTCTTTAATTCCCAGGGCTTCCAGATCTTGGTGGTCTTTTAAACGATAGGCGTCAATGTGATAAAGCAGTTTATAGTTTATAGTTTTTAGTTTGTAGCACTTCATTAAGACAAAAGTCGGAGAAGTCATCGGCTTTTTTATACCCAGAGCCC
>Ga0076050_114_pt1 | contig 5046 bp, 4 predicted proteins | sample RifGroB1_FD_68081 | JGI IMG/M metagenome (GOLD analysis project Ga0076050, IMG submission 68081) | Parcubacteria bacterium GW2011_GWB1_48_6
TCTTTCAAGCCGCACACGTTTCTCGCGAATTCAATAACGGCAAGCTGCATCCCTAAGCAAAGGCCGAAGTACGGAATCTTTTTTTCGCGGCAAAACTGGATTGCTTTGATTTTCCCTTCGATTCCCCTAATCCCAAATCCTCCTGGCACAATAATGCCGTCATAACGCTTCAGTTCTTGGAGCGCTCCGGCATTTTTCTCATATTGCTCTGCCGACAGCCATGTAATTTTGGGTTCCCACCCGTTCGCCCACGCGGCATGCTTGATAGACTCAATCACGGAAAGATAAGAATCCATTAAGGTAAAATCGCCGATCTCAAAATATTTTCCTACAATTCCTATATGAACTTGTTCTTTGGGAGCCCGGATTTTTTTAACCAGTTTTTCCCACTCTTTGAGATCCTTCTCCCGATGCTCCAAACCGAATTTTTCCAAGAACGTCATCAGCGTCCACGTTGCAAAAATCTGAAATCTTTTGCTTGCGCGGCTTATCAACCGGCACCTTCGCGCGCGCAATAATAATATCGGGCTGAATCCCCGCCGCGTTCAAGGCGCGCACGGCATGCTGGGTGGGCTTGGTTTTCATTTCTCCGATGTTTTCCGGCACCGGCAAATAGGTTACCAGCACAAACAAAACTTGGTCTGGCATTCTCCTTTTCATCATGCGCGCCGCTTCCAGGAACAACAGATTTTGGTAATCGCCTACGGTGCCGCCCACTTCAACCAAAAGAAAATCGGCCTTGTCTTTCTCGGCCGCGAGTTGAAGTCGCGAAATCACCTCTTCAGGAATATGAAGTACTACCTCTACGGTCTTGCCGTTATATCCCAAATTCCGTTCACGATTTATAACTGCCTGATAAACTCGTCCCGTGGTAAGATAGTTGGCGCTGCCGAAATCCTGATCCAGAAATCGCTCATAATTTCCTATATCCTGATCGCATTCCGTGCCGTCTGAAGTCACAAAAACTTCTCCGTGTTCCAAAGGATTAAGCGTGCCGGCATCAACATTGATATATGGGTCAATCTTTGCCGCTGATACACGGAATCCCTTGCTCTGAAGAATTTTCCCGATGGATGCCGTGGCGACACCCTTCCCCACCCCCGAAATTACCCCTCCCGCGACAAAAATAAATTTCGTCATTCTTCCTCGGTAATAATAACTCGTATCTCGGCCTCCAAGTTATGTTCAAGTAAAACTCGCACCGGGAACTCCCCTGTTTCCTTCAAGGGTTTTTGAAGCTTAATTTGGCTTTTCTTCACTTCATGCCCCATTCCCTTTAAGCGTTCTGCGATTTTTTGAACATTGATTGCTTCAAATAATTGGCCTTCCTCTCCTACTTTCACCGCGATAGGCACCTCAAGATCATCCAAGCCAGAGGCTAATCCTTGCACGCGCTTTAACTCTTCTTCTGATTTTGTAGCCAAAAGTTCCTTTTGCATCTCTAGCCATTCGATAGTTTCCGGGGTAGCCTGTTTTGCCAAATCGCGGGGAAACAAAAAGTTTCTGGCGTAGCCGTCCGCCACCGTCTTAATCTCAAACTTTTTCCCCACTTTGTCGACATCCTGAAGCAAGATAACTTTCATAACCTGTATTCTCTCATAGATTTTTTACCGCTTCAATAGCTCTGTCAAGCTGTGGATCCCTTCCTTCATTGAAGTCTTCATCGCTCATCTCCACTACGATATCCGGTTCTAAACCCTCCCCTCCGATACGATTACCTTTCGGCGTAAGCCACTGGGCTATCGTTATCTTTAAAGAAGATTTATCTTCCAACTCTTTTATCTCCTGCACCGAACCCTTCCCAAACGATTTTTGTCCTATTAAAAGCGTTTCCCGGTTATCCCGCAGGGCGCCCGCCAGAATTTCAGAGGCCGACGCTGTCCCTTCGTTGATCAACACCACCACCTTGTGGTCGTACAAACGCGCGCTTCCGCTTGCCTTATGTACTTCTTGATCCGCAGCGGAACCAAAGTCTTCTATCACGACTACATCTCCCCTTTGCAAAAACCACCCTGCGATATCCACCGCCACATGGAGAAATCCGCCCGGATTATTGCGCAGGTCAAGAACGATTTTATCGGAGGATTGAAACGCATCCCGTTGAAGGTTCCGGAAATCGCCTCGCAATTTTTCTGAAAATTGGAATATTTTGATGTAGACCACCCCATCTTTATCCTCCCACTGAAGAGATGGAATATTAATAACCGCGCGCTCAATTTCAAAGTCGCGCGGCTCATCCCACCCGTCTCGCAGAATGGTAAGCGTCACCTTTGTGCCCTCCGGACCGCGAATTAAAACCACTGCCTGATCAACCGTGAGGTCCGCGGTAAGAGTATCTTTATTTATTTGCACAATGCGGTCACCCGCTCTCAAGCCCACTCTAGCGGCAGGCGTACCCTCCAAAGGAGCTATAACCTGCAAAGTATCGTCGCGGATGCCGATTTCTATTCCCACTCCGCTAAAGGACCCCGAAATATCCTCTAGGAAAATTTTGGTATCTTCGGGGGTCATAAACGTGGTATAAGGATCACCCAAGCTCTTCACCATCCCCTGAATTGCCCCATGCACCATGGCCTTATAATTTAGGGGCTCGAGGCCTACATATCTCTCCTGTATCACACGCCAAGCCTCCCAAAACAGGGAAAAATCCACTTCTTCTGGCTTCCTCTCTTCCAAATTCGTTACTCCCCGGATGGGTACCACATACCCTGCAATCTGACCAACATAAAATCCGCCTGCGAAACTTACAGCCACTCCGAAAAGTAATACCGCAACAATGAGATTCTTCATCGTAATACGCGCCTATTGTATCATGCGGAGGGCAAAGGAGCAATCTGAACCCGCACGCCAATCAACCGGATGGGTTTTTGCTTCTCCAAAAGAAATTTCAAAAACAGCTTCATTGCTTCCGCGCGCAACACTGCTTCCTCGCGACTCGGCTGCGAAAGTGTTTTTGCCTTTGTGTGAGTCTCAAAACCCGTAAAGCGGCATACCACGCCAATAGTTTTAAAATGCAGACCCTGATCTCGCACCTCATGGGCCACTTGCTTAGCCAACTGCTCAAAGCTTCGAATAAGCAGCTCGGGGTCGCGGGTGTCCTGCTCAAAGGTAATTTCCTTCCCGATCGACTTTACTTCGTGTTCTGCCACAACAGGATCTTCGTCTTTTCCGCGCACACGTTCATACATTGCCTTCCCCCGCCTCCCAAACAAATCTTCCATGTCGTGTTCAGAAAGTTTCTTTAAATCCGCTACTTTTTTTAAATCAGATGAACGCAAAATCTGTGCTGTTTTTATTCCAATCCCGGGAATCTTTTGAATATCCAAGTTTTCGATAAATGCTTCTGCCTCGCCTTCCGATACTACCTTCACGCCGTTTGTCCGCACGCCGTCGAGGCGAGGCTTGGCAGCCTCGCACGCCATTTTCGCGATCATCTTGTTTGGCCCTATGCCGCAGCTGCAGGGAAGCTGTTCCTGGTCCCTAATAGACTTCCGCATCTGTTCTGCCATTTTCTTTGCCTCCTCATAACTTTTTAAAAAACTCACATCGATGTACGCCTCGTCGAGCGACACCTGTTCCACCAAAGACGAAGCTTCGTTGATAATCTTCATAATGTTTGAAGAAACTTTACTGTACAGCTCGAAATTCGGCGGCAGATACACAGCGTCGGGGCAAAGCACATATGCTTTGGAAATTGGCATTGCAGAATGAATGCCGAACTTTCTGGCCTCGTAATTCGCTGTTGAAACAACTCCCCTTCCTTTGCCACCTTTGGGTTCGGCACCCACCACAACAGGTTTGCCCCGGAATTGCGGATTTTCCCGTTCTTCTATCGCCGCGAAAAATGCGTCCATATCTAAATGTAATATAATCCTCTTCATAAGCTATAAAGTATTTAGATATGGACGCCAAAGTGGGGTCGGGAGAGAAGCATTCTCTCTCGTAGCGGAAATATTAAAACCGAGGGGTTTTAAGGAGCGAATCCGCCAGCAGGCGGAGAGCGACGCGTCCATATCTAAATGTATTATGATTCTATCTCCCATATCGCTAAATTTTAGCACTAATCATAAAGAAAGAGCTACCTTCAAGAGGCAACCCTCATTTGCGAATCGATAAAAGATTGCGCCTGTTCCTCCGGTGAGATCTCCACAGAACAAATCTACTCTTTTATAGAATTTTGTCAATGACTACAGGGAAAACAGAAAAAATAAAGCCGCTAGCTTGCTGCCAGCGGCACACGCGAATCTCTTGGAAGCACATAGCTCTCTACAGATTCATTTGTCCTGATTGGTACTGCTCCAGCGACATTCCGGTTAGTCGCTGGGAATCACTGCCATGACTTCCCTCCCTTCTCATAGCCCTACGCGCTTAAAGGTCTCTTCGATGTACTGGGTATAGTATCCGTAGTCGAAGAGGCTGTCTAGCGTGTTCGGTGAGAGACGCTGCTGCACTAAGGGATCGACCCGGAGCAGCTCACGGAAATCCGTGCCATTGTCCCAGGCATCGTGAGCATGCCTTTGCACCACCTCGTAGGCCTCCTCGCGGCTAGCCCCCCGCTCAATCAATTCCAGGAGTACCCGCTGAGAAAAGACCAGTCCCCGGGTCAACTCCACGTTGCGCATCATGGTTTGGGGAAACACCTTCATCCCGCCGATTACGTAGGAGGCCAACCCCAAGATATAGTCCAGGGCGTAGCAGGAATCTGGTAGAATCAGCCGCTCCGCCGAGGAATGACTGATGTCCCGCTCGTGCCACAGAGCCACGTTTTCCAATGCCGTCACGGCGTGGCCGCGAATGAGACGGGCAAGACCGCAGATGCGTTCGCATAGCTCCGGGTTGCGCTTGTGCGGCATGGAGGACGAACCCGTCTGGCCTTCCTCGAAGGGTTCCTGAACCTCGGCTATCTCCGTGCGCTGCAAACCGCGCAACTCCGTGGCGAACTTTTCCAAGGATGCGGCCACCACAGCCAAGGTAGTCACAAACTGAGCATGTCGGTCACGCTGGATGATCTGGCTGGAGACGGCGGCCGGGCCGATCTTCTCGACC